>Ga0299912_10001055_pt1 | contig 22274 bp, 16 predicted proteins | sample RVTome_2_FD_207667 | JGI IMG/M metagenome (GOLD analysis project Ga0299912, IMG submission 207667) | Soil microbial communities from uranium-contaminated site in the Upper Colorado River Basin, Wyoming, United States - RVT95D214 (version 2) ... | reverse complement strand
TGGTCTGCCGCCTGCGTCCAGCGTCGTACTCCTGGGTGGACGGGGTCGTGCTCAACACCGGCACGCTGTCGTTGCTCGTCCTGCCGGCGGCGTTCCTGCACTTCTTCCTGGTCTTTCCGAGGAGGCTCAAGCTCACGCTCGTGAGTCCGTCCGAGTCGTGGGAAGGATCGGGCGGGCGCCTGCTGCGGGTCGTCGAGCGTTTCGTCAACGAGTCGCCGAGCTTCTTCCGGGTGCTCTATCTGCTGCCGCCGCTCTTCTTTGTGCTCACGCTCCTCCTCGGGTCGTTATTTGGCGTCCGGATACGCCTCGTCTCGGGAGCCCCCATCTCGAGTTGGGTCCTGATGGGCGACTACCTGGTGTTGGGTCTGCTTGCTCTGCTGGGCTCGCTCCTGCGCGCCCAGGAGGGTCACGAGCGCCGCCAGATCGCGACGGTTTTCATCGGCACGGTGGTGGGTGTAACGCCTTTCCTGGTGTTTGGGGTCGTGCTGCCGTCGCTCCTGCGCACGGACCGATTCCTGTTCTGGGGCGTGGTACCCCTCGCGCTGGTACCGCTCACGTTTGCCTACGCGATCGTCCGCTTCCACTTCTTCGACATCAACGTAATAGTCCGCAAGTCCCTGCTCTACACGCTGGCGACCGCCGTGGTGGCCGGCATCTACGGCCTGGGTATCGCCGCCTCGACCTTGCTCTTCTCCGGATCCTCGCCCTATTTTCCGCTGCTCCTCGCGCTCGCGATCCTGGCGATCTTCGACCCTCTCCGACGACGCCTGCAGGGTCCTGTGGACCGCTTCTTCTTCCGCGAGGTCTACGACGCCCGGCGCGCCGTCGAGGAGGTGAGCGTGGGCGTGGCCCGCGAGTTCTCGATCGAGGGTCTGGAGAACCTGCTCGCCACCCGGCTTTCGGAGATCATGCACCTGGAGTGGGCCGCCCTCTACGTCAGGGAAGGCAAGGCCCTGATATCGCAGACCGCGCCGCCACCGCTGCCACGGGAGCTCCCGGCGCGCCTGTTGCTCGTGGAGGAGCTGACGCGCCAGGACGGGCCCGTCCGGCCGGGGGTGCTCGAGCCGATCAAGGCGCTCGACCCGGAGTCCAGGCAAGTCCTCGAGGTGTTTGGCGGCGCCGGGCTTCGAATGCTCGTTCCGCTGCGAACGCGCGGGCAGCTCCACGCGGTGCTGGCGCTCGGTCCCAAGCGCTCCGAAGAGGAGTTCGGCAGCGACGACCTCCAGCTCGTGCGCACCCTGGCCAACCAGGGTACCGTGGCACTGGAGAACGCACGGCTGCTGCGCGAGCGCACCCGTCAGGTTGAGCTGGAGAAGGAGCTCGAGATCGCCCGGCGTGTGCAGTTCGCGCTCATTCCCCCGCATCTCCCGTCGCCCCCCGGCTGGCAGGTGGCGGCGAGCTGCATTCCCGCCCGCCAGGTGGGCGGCGACTTCTACGATGCGCTCACCAACGGGGGCGATGGGTCAGTGGCCTTTGTCGTTGGGGACGTGTCCGGGAAGTCGGTCTCCGGGGCGATGCTCATGGTGGCGGCGCGAGAGGTGTTGCACACGGCTGCCCTCGGCGGGGCATCGCCCGAGCGCCTGCTCGAGGTCGCCAACCAGCGACTTTACGCACCTCAACACCGGCTGTTCGTGGCCCTGGCCTACCTCCTCGTGGGACCGCGGGGCACGGGTGTCTACGCGCTGGCCGGCCAGCCGACCCCGCTCGTGCGACGGAGGCCCGGCACGGTGGAGGAGCTGCCGGCTCCCGCGAACCGGTTGCCGATCGGGGCGCTCAGGGGCGTTCACTGGGACCTGATGCCGCTCTTGCTGGAGCCTGGTGAGCTCGTGCTTGTGTACTCCGACGGCGTCACCGAGGCTCGCGACGTCGCGGGCGAGCCGTTCGGAGAGGAGCGCCTGCAGGAGGTCCTGGCCGGTGTGGACGGTGAGCCCCGGGTCGTCGTGGACGAGGTCATGCGGGCGGTGGAGGCGTTCACCTCCGGGGGCGAGCCTTACGACGACATCACGCTCCTGGCGGTGCGCTGGTTGGGGGAACAGTGACTGCGAGCACCCGCGAGGGGTGGCGCCGCGCCAGGCTCGAGACCATCCTCGACCTCTCCCTGGCCCTGTCGGGTCCCCGCCCCGAGGGGGAGATCGTCGAAGAGTTGGTGCAGCAGGCCGTCGGGCTCCTTGATGCCCGCGCCGGGATCGCGATTTCGCTCTTGCCTCCCCTGCAGCCGGTGACGGTGGTGAGCGTGGGCTGGCCCGTGGAGCCGGGGAGTGCGGTCCACCTCGTGTCTTTGCCCGCGCTGCACGCCGTCCGTGAGGGTACAGCGACCCGCGCGGCGGGAGAGTCTCTTGGGGTGCCGTTCTCCGAAGTCCTGGTGGCCCCGTGCCTCTGGCGCGAAGAGCTCATGGGCGTGGTCGCGGTGGCCGACAAGGAGGCACGCCAGGGGCAAGCACGTTTCGACGACGAGGACCTGACCTTCCTGCGCTCCCTGGCACTGCTGGCCGCGCCGGCCATTGCCTCCGGCCGCAGGTTGGAGGAGATCCAGCGGCAGAGGCTGCTGCTCGAGGAGGAGAACCGTGCCCTGCGGCTGGGCGTGGGAGAGGAAGCAGGACTCGTGGGGCAGGCCCCTGGTTTCCGTCGTGTCCTCGAGCTTGCCCGGCGGGTCGCACCCAGCGACGTCACCGTGCTGCTCCGCGGGGAATCCGGCACGGGAAAGGAACGCCTCGCCCGCCTGCTGCACTCGCTGTCACCGCGCCAATCCGGACCGTTCGTCCCTCTCAACTGCGCCGCGGTCCCCGAAACGCTGCTCGAGGCCGAACTGTTCGGCATCGAGCGCGGAGTGGCGACCGGGGTGACGGCACGTCCGGGAAGGTTCGAGCTCGCGAACGGCGGGACGCTGTTCCTCGACGAGATTGCCGACCTGACACCGGTACTGCAGGCGAAGTTGCTCAGGGTGGTGCAGGACAGGGAGGTAGAGCGGGTAGGCGGGCGGCAACGCATGCGGGTGGACGTCCGCCTGGTCACCGCGACCAACCGCGACCTCGAGGTGATGATGGCGCAGGGCGAATTCCGTCAGGACCTTTACTACCGGTTGCGCGTGGTCGAGCTCACGATCCCACCGCTGCGCGAGCGCCACGAGGACATCCCGGTGCTGGCACAGCACTTCGTTCGTTTGCAGGGCAGGCGCCTCGGAAGGGAGAAGCTCTCGCTTTCAAGGGGTGCCCTCGAGCTTCTGTTGCAGCACGACTTTCCCGGCAACGTGCGCGAGCTGGAGAACCTGCTCGAGGCGGCGACCGCCCTGGCCGCCGGTGACCGTGTGGAGGCCGAGGACCTCCGCCTCGCGATGGGTGCGGGAACGGCGTCCGCCGACCTGTCCTCCGGCACCCTCGACGAGGTCTTGCGCTCGCACGTGCTGCGAACCCTCGACCGTTGCCAGGGAAGCCGAACCGCCGCTGCGCACGCCCTCGGCATCGACCGCACGACCCTCTACAGGATGTTGCTGAGGTGGAATGCAACAACAGTTGCAAAAAGCAACGCACCGGAGAAAAGCACGAGCAGGAAAGGTCCGAACCGGAGGGTCCGTCGGTGAGACGGCACCGGTGTTGCATTTTGCAACTAACGGGATCGGAGCCGAGGCCCGGTTTTTCTCTGTATCGTTTTTCCTTTCAGCTGTTTCCGAGTTTTGGCCGAGAACTTGCACTGGGGACCGGGCATGGCGCCCCTCTCGTCCGCAAGCGTTCTGGCGAGTCGGTTCCTGGAACCGCTCTCCCACCCCTGGGCGGTGGTGGGTGGGGGGGTCGTCGGCGGGGGCGCGCTCTGGGCGGACACGCTCGTGCGTGGCGTTCGCCTGGCCCTTCGTCTGCTCGGTCTTCTGCTGTCACTGTGAACTCAAGCGCACATGGCGATGATCATGGTTGAACCCGTGCGGGTCCGCCTGGTTCTACCTCGAACACCCCGAGCCGAGTTGCTCGCGACCCGGGCCGTGGAGGAGGCGGGGCACCGCATCGCGTTTCCGCGTGATACCCTGGCCGAGGTCAAGCTGGCGGTGGTGGAGGCGTGCCTGAATGCGATCGAGTACGGCACCGGTGAGGTCGAGGTGGAGGTCATCGCTCACGCCGACGATGCGCACCCCTGGATGGAGGTAGCGGTCGTGGACCACGGTCCCGGGTTCGATCCTTCCGGGGTGGCGAAACCCGTTCTCTCGGACAAGCTACGTTCGACGCGGAAGCGTGGGTGGGGGCTGGAGCTGATTCGGCGCCTGATGGACGAGGTACAGATCACGTCGGAGCCTGGCTTGACGAGGGTTCGCATGATTCGGCGCAGGGGAGGGCGGTAACGGTGGAGACGTTCGAGCTCAAGGTGACGGACCAACAGGGGAACGTGGCGGTGCTGGAGATCGCTGGCTACATCAACAACGAGGGCGGCGAAGTCATCGCCAAGGAGGCCCGCAAGCTCATTGACGCGGGCCGCCACACACTGCTCCTCGATCTCCGTGCCACCCGCATCATCAACTCGATCGGGATCTCGCTCCTTCTCGAGGTGCTCGAGCACACCCTCGAGGTCAAGGGCACCCTGGCCTTCTGCTCCCTCACGCCCAGCATTGCCAAGACGTTTCAGATCATGGGACTCGCACAGTACACGCGGATATTTCCCGATCGCGTGACGGCCCTCACCGAGCTCCTGCCCAGCCAATGACCGACGTGCTCTCTGTGCTTGAGCTGGCTCTGCGCCCCCAGCGAGAGGGCGGGGTACCGTTTCCGGCAGCGGTGCTGGACGGCCTGGTGCGTGGCACCGGTGCGGTGGGCGGAGCGCTCGGCCGCGGCACCGACGTGCTTGCACGCTCGGGTGCGGTGCACGGACCGCCCCGCCGCCACGAGCTGCCTACGGGCCGTGAGGCGTTCTGGCTGGAGCTGGAGGACGGAGCTGAACCGTCGGAGTCGCTGCGCGTGGCGGCAGGGGTGGTGCTCAGTACCTGGGCTGCGCGCGAGGAGCTGAAGCAGGCGCGCTTCTCGGAGCGGCGAAGGCTGTGGGAGGTCGAGTCTTTGCGTGCGATCGCGGAGGCCCTCGGCGGCACTCTGGAACCTGCCCGCATAGTGGAAGAGCTGCTGATGCACGTCGCGGCGCTGCTGGATGCCCGTCGCGGGGAGGTCTGGTTGATCGGCGGGGGCGGCGCGCAACCGGGCCCGCGTTTCTCGGGCGCCGAGCAAACCGGTGTCTGCGAAACCGGGGAGTGCGTCATGGCTGCGCGCGTCGGAGGCGCAGTGCTCACGCCCGAGGAGGTCCTCTCGTTGCCGGAGCAGGGCCTGCTCGAACCGGAGAGGCTGGCGGTACCGGTCGTGGGCCGGCGCGGTCGGCTCGCCGTGCTGGCGCTCGCCGAGCGCGAGGTGCGCGGAGGTACCGCGCCCTTCGGCCACACCGACGCCGAGACCCTCTGCCTCTACGCCTCTCAGGCGGCGGTGGCCCTGGAGAACGCCACCCTGCACCGGGAGGCGCTGGACCAGGAAAGGCTGGAGCGCGAGCTGGAGCTCGCGGCCACCATCCAGAGGCAGCTGCTGCCGACGAGCATCCCGACACCGCCCGGATTCGACATCGCGGCCAAGAGCGAGCCGTCGCGGCGGGTGGGCGGCGATGTGTACGACTTCATCGAGACGCCCCAGGGTCTCTTCCTGATGCTCGGAGACGTGGCGGGCAAAGGCGTTCCCGCAGCGCTCATGGCTGCTTCCCTCCAGGCTGCCGTACGCATCCTGGTCCAACGCTCCCCTGAGCTCTCCGAGCTGACCAGCCTGCTCCACCAGCACATCCTCGCGTCCACGCCGGAGAGCAAGTTCGCTACGGTGTTCCTGGCCTACCTGCGCAGCAACGGCGAGCTGGAGTGGGTCTCGGCCGGTCACAACCCGGTCGTGCTGGTCTCGCCCGGAGGGACGTGCGAGTTCCTGAAGGCGGTGGGACCACCGCTCGGCCTGTTGCCCGATGCCCTTTACCCGTCTCAGAAGGCCGTCCTGGAACCGGGTTCGGTGCTGCTGGCCTACACCGACGGCCTGTCGGAGGCTCCCGGCGCAGGTGACGACGGACCGGACTTCGGCCTGGAAGGCATCACGTCGCTGGCGGTGGCGGGCCACTCCGAGCCGATGGAGGACCTGGTGGCAAGGCTGTTTGCGGCCGTGGCGGCGCATACCGGCGGGGCGCCCCCCCACGACGATCGCACCGTGCTGGCGGCCCGCCGGAACCTTGGGTGATGCGCGTCACTGATTGTGCACGGCCGCAGCCCTAAGTTGATATTTGCTATCGTCTTCTCCTTCCTCCGGGCGCCCCGGCCACGGGGCGCCTACTGTATTTTGCGGGGGGCTCTGCGGCAGCCCATCGCATGCTGCGGGGGGTCCCGCACCGCTCCCTCCGCCCGCCCGGTGCTCTAGACCCCCCGAGCCCCCACGCTCGTCCCGCCGAAGGCGCGACTCGCTCGCGCCCGCCGCAGAAGTGCCCCCCGAACCCCCCGCGCTCGCGGGGAGTGAATCCCCGCTCGCTTGTTCGTTGCCGGGGGCTCTGCGGCAGCCCGCCCCACCGCCCGCCGCAGAGGTGCCCCCCGGGTCCCCCGCTTGGGCGAGGGGCACCCGCCCGCTTCATCCCCCTCGCGTTTCCTGGGATCTCGGCCTCTCTGTTGAGGTCGTAGGATCGACATCCGAGTTTGAAAATGGCTGGTGACTGAAACGCTGTCTCAGAATGCTCGTTGGGAGCTTGTGACGGCCCGCGGCGATGTTGACGCCCGCAACCGGGATCAATAGAGTGTGGGCCAGTAACCCGCAGCGATGGGGGACCAAGGGAAGGAGAGACGCATGAGAAAGGCGAGAGTTGTCTTGCTTTCGGCCCTGGCAGGGTGTGTGCTGCTCGCGCCTGCCTCCAGCTTCGGGGGAGGCTTCGCGCTCTTCGAGCACGGGGCCCGAGGCATCGCCCTGGGGGGTGCTTTCGGGGCGACGGCAGACGATCCCACCGCGCTCTACTACAACCCCGCCGGGATCGCGTTCCAGAAGGCCGGCTATGCGATGGGTGTGTACTTCATCACCGAGTCGGCCACGTTCGACGGCGCCAACCCGTACCCGGGCGAAGGGTACTCGGTGGACATGAAGAAGCAGATCTTCTTCCCGGTCCACGCCTACTACACCAGCGAGATCACCAACGATCTCCACTGGGGGATCGGCATCTTCAACCCGTTCGGCCTCGGCACCTGGTGGCCGAGCGACTACGCCGGGAAGTACATCACCAAGCGTGTGGACCTCAAGGTCTTCGACGTCAACCCGAACCTGGCCTACAGGTTTTCCGACAACTTCGCCGTTGCCGTCGGAGTCGACTACTTCTCCTCCAACCTCGACCTCACGCGCTCGATCGGCGTGATCAACCCCTACACCCAGCAGGTGGCGGAGGTCGGGCAGGTTCACCTCTACACCCCAATGCAGGATGGGTGGGGGTGGAACGCGGCGTTCCTGGCGAAGCTGGGCGGCGGTGTCTCGCTGGGGGTCTCGTACCGGTCGCACGTGAAGATCGACTACGAGGGCAACGCTTCGTTCATCCAGTTCGAAACCGGGTATCCCGACTTCGACGCCATCGTGGCGTCTCAGATACCGTTCGGTCAGAAGCCCACGGGTGAGACGAGCGTCGACTACCCGTCCGAGGGTCGGGTCGGGCTCGCCTGGCACGGTCAGAAGTGGGGGGTAGAGGCGGATGTGGTGAGGATGGCGTGGAGCAGCTTCAAAGAGCTTTCGATCACGCTGCCCGCCTACCCGCTCCTCTCGTCAGTGCGCGCGGAGAACTACGAGGACTCCAACACCTACCGCCTTGGCATCGAGTACAAGCACTCGCCAGAGATCTCGTGGCAGTTCGGTGGCCTGTGGGATCCAGCCCCGGTGCCCGTCGAGTCGGTGACCCCGTTGCTGCCGGACGCCGACCGCTGGGGCGTCTCGATCGGCGCGAGCCTCGCGCTCTCGGGGAAGACCGATCTTCAGATCAGCTACCTGTACCTGAAGTTCAAGGACAGGTCCACGGGAGGTGTGAACCCCGAGGGCTACGAGGGAACCTACAAGACCACGGCGAATCTGTTTGGCTTCACGCTGGTTCACAGGTTCTAGGAGGGGACGATGAGAAACGCACGCAAAGTATTGCTCCTGGGCCTCGCGCTCGCCCTCGCGGGCGCCAGCGCGCACGCCCAGGTTGACTTCTCCCGGTACGTCGCGCTGGGCGACAGCCTGACGGCCGGCGTCGTCTCGAACGGGTCCGTCCAGACGTACCAGCAGAACTCCTACCCGGCCCTCATCGCGAGGCAGGCCGGCATCTCGGGTTTCCAGCAGCCGCTGGTGACCGAACCCGGCCTCCCGCCACTGCTGTATCTGGCAGCGCTCAACGTCACGCCTCTCGGCATCAGCCCGACCATCGCGGTGAAGGCCGGCCTGGGCTCGCCGACGAACGCGACGCTTGCCACGCCCTACAACAACCTCGGCGTTGACGGGTTCAACACTAACGACGTGCTCACGCGGGCGGGGAACATCCAAAACTTCGCCGCCCATCTTGCCGACTACGCGGCTGGCAGGAGCGGCAAGGCCGCCCCGTTTGCCGACCTCGTGTTGCGGTTCCCGGTGTTCCCGGGCACCACCACACCCGCGCCGGCCATCGCTCAGGCGCTCGCCCTCCAGCCGACGTTTCTCACGGTGTGGATCGGCGCCAACGACGTCCTGGGTGTGCTCTCCGGTGTCGCGATCGAGGGCGTCACGATGACGCCCGCGCTGCAGTTCCAGACCCAGTACACGACCCTCCTGGGTACGCTGCGTGGGGCCCGGCCCAACGCGCCGATCCTGGTCGGCAACATCCCGGATGTGCTTGCGGTTCCTTACGTGACCACGATCAAGCCCTACATCGTCAACCCGGCGACCGGTGCGCACATCCCGTTGATCGGCGCGGCAGGTCCGCTCACCGAGAACGACTACGTCCTGCTCACGGCGTCCTCGCTGCTCGCTCAGGGGATCGGGATCCCGGCGGCCGCCGGCGGCACAGGGCAGCCGCTGCCCGAGGGCTCCGTTGACGCCACGGGCTTGCACGCCGGCGTCATACTTCGGGCCGGGGAGGTTTCGGCGGTCCACGCACTGACCGACCAGCTCAACACCATCGTCGACGCGGTGGCGGCGCAGTTCGGGGCCAAGGTCGTGGACATGCACTCCTTCCTCAACGATCTCGCGGCCAACGGCGTGACCTACGGCGGCATCAAGCTGACCGGCGCCTACCTGACCGGCGGCGTCTTCTCGTACGACGGCGTCCACCCCCAGGCGCTCGGATACGCGCTCGTCGCGCGCGAGTGGATCAAGGCCATCAACGCCAACTACGGGGCGACGCTGCCCGACATCGATCTCCTGCCGTTCCTCACGGGTGCGGGGGCCGCGGCAGCCACCTCGGTCCTGGCCGCGAACACGGTGATCTCGGAGCAGGCGGCGATCGAGATGGTGAAGGCGTACGCCCCGTACGCCCTTACCGACAAGCTCGAGACCGGCCACCGCGTGGTGCGCCGGCACCTGCCCGACCAGAGGACGCGCGTACCGATCGAGCCAAAAACGCCCTAGTGCTCTCGCGTTCTGCAGCTGCATGGGGCCGCCTCGGGGCGGCCCCTTTCCTTACCGGCGCCACCAGTAGACAAGCCTTCGAGCGTGCCACTGTGCTGTGGAGTAGTGCTACCCTACCGCGCGTTCAAATCTGGTAGACGGGAAAGGAGGCCGGTGTGGACTACCCCATCTGGAACCTGGTCTTCGGTGGCGGCGTGCTGATCGGGATCGTGGCCATCACTCACGTCCTGGTTTCCCACTTCGCCATCGGCGGCGGCTTCGCGATCGCGTTCATCGAAACCCTGGCGGTGAGGCGCCGTGACCCTGCGCTGCGCGGCCTCGCCAAGCGCAGCTCCCTGATGCTGATCCTCGTCTCGACCGTGTTTGGGGCGATCTCTGGGGTCGGAATCTGGGTCACGATCGGGCTGGTGCAGCCCGCGGCGACCTCGGCACTGATCCACAATTACGTCTGGGGCTGGGCCGCCGAGTGGGGTTTCTTCATCCTCGAGGTGGCGACGGCACTCGCCTACTACGCCACTTGGGACAAGGTCCGCCCGCGCACCCACCTGCTGATCATCTGGCTCTACGTCTTCGCCGCCTACATGTCGCTGGTCGTCATCCAGGGGATCATCTCGTTCATGCTCACGCCGGGGAGGTGGCTGGAGACCCACTCCTTCTGGGACGGGATCTTCAACCCCAGCTACCTGCCGGGGCTGGCGCTGCGCACCGGAATCTGCCTGTTCCTCGCCGGCGCCTACCTGACCCTTGCCGCGCTGCGCGAGACCGACCGCACCGCCCGGGTGGGCATGGTGCGTTTGCTCGCGGTCTTCCAGATCGTGGGCGTGTTGCTCGCCTACGGCGGCTACCGCTGGTGGGAGCACGTGCTCCCGGAATCCGTAAAGGCGATCTTCCTGGGGAGCAAGGCCCTCCTTCCCGCCCTGGCCTCAACCCGCTACTTCGTACTGTGGGCGCTGACGGTCTATCTACTGCTGTCCCTCTTCGCCCTGGCTGCTCCCCGCCTCCACCGTTGGCCTACCGCCGTTGCCGCACTCCTCGCGGCGTTCGCGTTCTTCGGGGGGTACGAGCGTCTCCGCGAGGGGTCCCGAAAGCCCTTCGTGATCCGCGACTTCATGTTCTCGAACGGAATATTGGTGAGCGAAATTCCCGACCTGAACCAGCGCGGGGTCCTGAGCAAGGCCGTCTGGGCGGCCCGTGAGAACCCGGGGCCCGAGGGCAAAGGGATAGCGGTGTTCCGTGCCCAGTGCGCCTCGTGTCACACGCTGGATGGTTACCTGTCGATCCGCAAGCTGGTGGCGCCCGTCGACCCGGACATGCTCAACGGCATCCTCGCCACGATGCGGGAGGAGGGTAACGAGTACGTCTCCGGGCGGTACACCGACAAGGGGCACGTGGCCACCGACAAGCTCGACTACCCCCTGATGCCGCCGCTCGTCGGCACGGACGACGAGGTCGAAGCCCTGGCGAGCTACCTGTTGACTCTCAGGCCCTCGAACGTCGCGGAGGCAAACCATGGAAAATAGCCTAATCCCGGCTCTGGACCCCGCTCCGCTTCCGGGGCCCCCCTGGCTCTTCCACGTGCTCTGGGTTGTGACGTTCCTGTTCCACCTGCTGTTCGTCAACACGGTTCTCGGCGGCTCGCTGCTGGCGGCGTTCGCGGGCTTGGCCCGGACGGGAAGGCGCGAGATCCGGACCCTGTTTGTCGAGGTCAACGCGTGGGCGATCTCGTTCGCCATCACGTTCGCCATCGCCCCGCTGCTCTTCATGCAGGTGCTGCTGGGGCGCTTTTTCTACACCGCGACGATCCTCGTGGCCTGGGCCTGGCTCGGGATGCTGGGCCTGTTGACCGTCGCCTACTACCTCAACTACGTGGCCAAGTTCCGGCTGCGGGCAGGCAAAAGCGCCGGAGGGGTGTTGATCGTCGAGGCTGCATGTTTCGTCGTGATCGCGGGCATCCAGGTAACGGTCAACTTGCTGCACATGCAGCCCGCGCGGTGGGAGAGGGTGGCCGACCAGGCGTGGGCGGCGCTCTCCGACCCGACGTTCGTGCCGCGCTTCCTGCACTTCCTGCTGGCCGCGGTAGCGATGGCCGGCGCGCTGCTGGCGTGGGTTGCGGTTCGCAGGGCGAGAAAGGGCGGCGCCACGGAGGCACTCTCCGGCATGGCCCGCTTCGGCATCCGTGCCGCCCTCGTGACCACCTTGCTGCAGCTGGTGGACGGGTTCTGGCTCCTGCTCGCCTTGCCCGAGGACGTGCTCAAGGCGTTCATGCGGGGTGGTCCGGCGACGATGGTGCCACTGACTGTCGGGATCCTGGCTGGGCTGCTGCTGCTCGTGGTGCTGGCGCAGATCGCCGACCCGCTCGCCAGCCCGGCCAAGGTCCGACGCGTGGCCGAGCTGATCGTCGGAGCCGTGGTGTTCATGGTCGTGACGCGGCACCAGCTTCGTGGCATCTACCTCGCCTCCGCGCGGGCTAACGAGCAGGTGACGGTTTCAACCCAGTGGGGCGCGCTGGCGCTGTTCTTGGTGGTGTTCGTGGTCTGCGTGGCGCTCACCGCATACGCGCTCGTGAAGGCCGCCAAGGACCGGCCGCAGCCCGGGGAGGACGCCGCATAGGAGCAGACCCTTACGCGAGCACCGCGCGGGCGGCGCGCAGCGTCGTCTCGACGTCGGCGTCGGTGATCTCGTAGTGAGTCACCATGCGCACGTCGGTCGCGCCGAAGGCGCCGAGCAGCACTTGGTGTTCCTTCATGCCGGCGACGAGGCGCTGCGACGGCGCCACGGAAGGGTCGCCGGGGACCTTCTCCGGGCGCAGGCGGAACACGAGGATGTTGGTGGAAACCCGCGCCGGGTCGATGTCGACGGCAGGAAGCACCGCGAGGCCGTCGGCGAGACGCCTGGCCCGAACGTGGTCCTCACCGAGCCTGCTCACCATCTCGGTGAGCGCCACGATCCCCGGCGCCGCCAGGACGCCGACCTGCCGCATCCCGCCCCCGAACAGCTTGCGCGCCCGCACCGCCTCCTCGATCAGATCGCGGCTTCCCAGGAGCATCGAGCCCACCGGCGCGGCAAGCCCCTTGGACAGGCAGAACATGACGGTATCGCACCCCCGTGCGAGTTCGGCGGCGGTGGTGCCGAGAGCCGCGGCTGCGTTGAAGATGCGGGCGCCGTCGAGATGCACCGGTAGGCCGTGGTCGTGGGCGACCTCCGCGAGGGCCCGGGTGCGGGCGGCGTCCATCGGCAACCCGGACCACAGGTTGTGTGTGTTCTCGAGGGCCAGCAGCCGGGTCGGGGTCCGGTACGACGCCTTGGGAGCGATCGCCGCCTCGACCTGGGACGGCTCGAGCAGGCCGTTCTCAGTGACAATCGGCCGTGGGAGCGCGCCCGACCACACCGCCATGGCGCCCATCTCGAAGTTGAAGATGTGGCCCCGGGCTTCGATGATCACCTCGCTGCCGGGGCGCGTCTGCAGGTGCACGGCCAGTTGGTTCCCCATCGTGCCCGTGGGGACGAAGAGCGCCGCCGGGAATTCCAGCATCTCTGCGGCCAACTCCTCCAGGTGGAGGACGGTCGGGTCCTCGCGGTAGACGTCGTCGCCGACTTCGGCCTCCGCCATCGCGCGCCGCATGGCGGGGGTCGGGTGGGTCACCGTATCCGAGCGCAGGTCGATCATGACCGGTATCATAGCGGTCCTGGGGGGTGCATGAGCGAGGGGTTCAAGGTGGTCGCGCAGGAGCGGGGAGTGGAGGAGCTGGTCCTCGAGGGCAACGGACTGAGGGTGCTGCTCCTCCCCGACCCGAGTGTGCCGGTGGTGGCGGTATGCGTGATCTACCACGTGGGGTCGAGAAACGAGGCGGTCGGCCACACCGGTGCGACCCACCTCCTCGAGCACTTGATGTTCAAGGGCTCGCAGAGGTTCGACCCGTCCGACGGAAGACCGATCGCCCGCGTCCTCGAGCGCGTGGGGGCTCACTTCAACGCCACCACGTGGTTCGACCGGACGAACTACTACGAGACCCTGCCGCCGGAGCACCTGGAGCTGGCCCTGGAGCTGGAGGCGGACCGCATGCGGAACGCTCTTCTGCGTGAGTCGGACCTTGTGACCGAAATGACCGTGGTGCGCAACGAGTTCGAGCGCGGGGAGAACGAGCCGTTCGACGCGCTGCTCAAGGAGTCGTTCGCAATCGCTTTCCGCGAGCACCCATACCACCACCCGACGATCGGGTGGCGCAGCGACATCGAGAACACGTCGATCGACAAGTTGCGGGCGTTCTACGACACCTTCTACTACCCGGATAACGCCTCCCTGGTGCTGGTGGGGTCGTTCGACCGGGCCGAGGCGCTGGAGCTGACGGCCCGGCACTTCGGGCCCCTGCCGCGGGCGCCGCGCCTCATCCCCCCCGTGGCGACCCGGGAGCCGCGCCAGGAGGGAGAGCGCCGCTTTGTCGTGCGCCGGGCCGGTGAGGTGGGCTGGGTTGTCGTCTCCTGGCGGGCCCCCGAGGCGGCGCACGCCGATACCCACGCCCTCGCGGTCCTGGCGGACGCTCTCACCGGTGGGGTGACGTCGCGCCTCTACCAGCGGCTGGTGGAGACGGGCCTGTGCCTCGACGTGCAGGCCGCGGCGTGGCAGCTCCGCGACCCGGGGCTGTTCCAGGTGTTCGCAACGCTGAACCCGCCTGCGCCGCACGCGAAGGTCGAGAGGATGATCCGCAAGGAGGTTTCCTCGATCGTTCGCAAGGGGCTCGTAAAGTCCGAGCTGGAGCGGGCCAAGGTCCAGGTGGAGGCGCAGACCGCGTACCACCGCGACTCCCCGGCCCAGGTGGCGGCGGGGCTCGCCGAGGCGATCTCATCGGTGGACTGGCGCTTCTACCTCGACTACCCGGATCGCATTCGGGCGGTGACGCGTCCGGACGTGCTTCGGGTGGCTGGCGAGACGTTCGTCGAGGATTCGGTCTCGGTGGGGTACTTCATCCCGAAGGATGGACACGGTGGATCAGGCGCCGTGCCGCGGCCCGGGCCGCGCGGGCTGTGCCTCAGACCCTGCTTCCACCACACGGAACTGGCTCCGCTCGTCACGGAGGCGGCCCTCCCGGGAGGAGGCCGCATCCTGCTGCTGCCCCGCCACAGCAACACGACGGTTCACCTCCACGGCTCGCTGCTCGCCGGCCACGGCCTGGTCGGGACCGAGCAGTGGAGCGCGGCCTCGCTGGTCCCTGACATGCTCGAGCGCGGCACCTCCTCGCACTCCCGGCTCGAGATCGCCCGCCTGCTCGAAGATCGGGGCATCGAGCTGGCTGTCTCTGCGGACGGCTTCAACCCCCTCGAGATCTTCTGCTCAGGGAGATGCCTGGCGCGCCACCTGCCGCTCGTCCTCGATCTTCTGGCGGAGATGCTGCTCGCGCCGGACTTCCCCGCAAACGAGCTGGAAAAGCTGCGCACGCTGCGCCTGGGGGAGCTTGCCCAGGCCCAGGAGGATACGTTCCACCGCGCGTTCGAGGCGTTCGCGCGCCTCACGTACCCGCCCGGGCACCCCCACTACCGCCGTCCTTTCGACGAGCGCCGGGCGGCTCTCGAGAGCCTCACGCGCGAGCAGCTCGTTGCCGTGCACGGCAAACTTTACGGCCCGGCCTCCCTGATGCTCGCCGTGGTGGGGGACTTCGAGCCCGGCGAGGTCGAGCGCCGCCTCGCTGAACTGTTCGGGGCTGCGAACGGCGGGTGCCGCGAGGCACCGCCGGTCGCGCGGCGCGGGCCGCACGACGTTTCCCCCGGTGAGGCGCGCGAGAGCATCCCCGACAAGCCCAACTTGGACGTGGTGGTCGGACACCCGGGTGGGCTGCGGCGCGCCGACGAAGACTTCCTCGCAGCCTTGCTCGGCAACTCGGTGCTCGGTCACTCGACGCTCTCGTCGCGCCTCGGCATGCGGCTTCGCGACCGGGAGGGGCTCACCTACGGTGTGATCTCGCGCTTCTTCGGGGCCTCGCTGCTGGACGGCCCGTGGGCGGTTGCGTTCTCGGTGGCGCCGGAGAACCTGGAGCGCGCGCAGGCGGCGGTCCGCGAGGAGCTCGCGCGCTTTGTGGCGGAGGGGCCGAGCGAGGAGGAGCTTGCCGACGAGCGGGCGGCGGTGGCGGGTTCCTACCGGGTGTCTCTCGCCACACCCACCGGGATGGCTCGCGAGCTGTCCCGGCTGGTCAGGCACGGCCTGGCGGTGACGGAGATCGACCGAATCCCCGGGAAGGTCCTGGCGACCCAGAGGGCGGAGGTTGTCGAGGCGGTCCGGCGTCACATCGACCCGGCGCACCTTTGCCTCGCCGTGGCCGGGACGCTCGTTGCAAAGCCCGGCGGCGCCGACTAGCATCTCCTCACCATGCTGCGCGAGCTGGAGGTCCGTGACCTCGGGATCATCGAGAGGGTGCGCCTGGAGCTCCCGGCGGGGTTCATCGTGCTTACCGGCGAGACGGGCGCGGGGAAGTCGCTGCTCGTGCAGTCGCTCCAGCTCCTGGCCGGGGAGCGCGCCGACGCAGACCAGGTACGGGGTGGCCGGGACCGACTGCTGGTAGAGGGGTGCTTCGGGGCCCCGCCCGACGAGGTGGCGCAGGAGCTGCTCTCCCAGCTTGGGGTCAACGGCGGGGACGAGCTGGTGCTGCGCCGGGAGGTCTCGGCGGCCGGCCGCTCGCGAGCCTGGATCAACGATGTGACGGTGACGGTCGGGGCCCTGCAGCGCCTTGCCCCCTACCTGCTCGCCATCCACGGGCAGCACGAGCAGCGCGGCCTGACCGACCCCTCAACCCACATCGCGCTGGTGGACACGGCCGGCGGCCTGACCGGCGAGTGCGGGAGGGTCGGCGAGGCGTTCGCCTCGTGGCAGGAGGTGCGCCAGCGTCTGGAGGCCCAGCGCCGGTCGCTCGCGACGCGACGCGACCGCCTGGACGTCATCGCCTTCCAGGCGAGGGAGATCGACGAGGCGCGGCTGGAGGCCGGGGAGGAGGAGCGCCTGCGGGAAGAGCGTGCCTTCCTGCAGCACGCGGAGCGCATCGGCGAGCTGGTTGGCCTGGCGCAGGGAGCGCTCGGGGGTGAGGGGGGCGCAGTTGCGCTGGCGCGCGCGGCCAGGTCGGTTCGTGAGCTGCAGGAGCTCGGGATCGGAGTGGGCGAGACCGCCGGAGATCTCGAGCAGGCGCGGGTGCTGGCCGAGGAGGCCGAGCGGGTGCTGCTGGGGCTCTCCGACCGCGTGCGCCCCGACCCGCAGAGACTCGAGGCGATCGAGGGCCGGCTTGCACTTCTGGAGCGCCTGAGCCGCAAGTACGGCGGCTCACTGGCTGCGGTGCTCGATCACCGCGCGCAGCTGCAGGCCGAACGGGAGCAGCTGGAGGGTGTCGAGGACGACATCGTGCGCCTGGAGGAGGAGCAGCGGATCCTGGGCGACCGCTACCTCGAGCTGGCCAGGGCGCTCTCGGTGCGTCGTGCGGCGGCCGCGCAGGGCTTTTCCGCCCGCGTTGTCGAGGTGCTCAAAGGCCTCGGAATCCCGCGGGCGCGTCTCCGGCTGGCGCTGGCGCGGCGGGTCTCACCCGAGGGTCCCCTCGAGGCCGACGGTTTCCGCGTCGAGCCGGCGGGCGACGGCATTGACGTCGGCGAGTTCGAGCTCTCGACCAACCCGGGCGAGGAAGTGCGCTCGATGGCGCGCATCGCCTCCGGCGGCGAGCTCTCGCGCATACACCTGGCCATGCGCACCGTGCTGCGTGACTCTCTGCCCCGGCGGGGATTGCTGACGCTCCTCTTCGACGAGGTCGATGCGGGGATTGGCGGCAACGTCGCCGACGAGCTGGGGGAGCTGCTTGCCGGGTTGGGCACGCGGGACCAGGTGCTGGTGGTCACCCACCTGCCCCAGGTGGCGGGGCGCGCCTCCACCCACTTTGTCGTGCGCAAGGAAAGCGCCCGGGGACGAACGGTGACGCGGGTGGAGGGGGTTGCCGAGGAGGCGCGTGTGGAAGAGCTGGTCCGCATGCTCGGGGGCGGCGCCCCGACTCCGGCCGCCCGCCAGCACGCCCGCGAGCTGCTCAGAATGACCTGATGCTCCGCCTGCCGTTTGCCGACGAGTGCGACCTTCCCGGAGCCCTCGAGGCCGTGCGGAGCGCCCATCGGGAGCACGGGGTGGTCGCCCTGCCCACCGAGACGTTCTACGGGCTCGCGGTGCCGCCCGATGACCCGGTGGCGGTGGATCGCGTGTTTGCCCTCAAGGGAAGAGCCGAGGAGAAGGCGCTGCCGGTGGTGGGGGCCTCGATCGCGCAGCTTGACCCGCTGGTGGTGGTGCCCGAGGGGTGGCGTGGCCGCCTGGAGGCGGCGTGGCCCGCCCCCCTCACGGTCGTCCTCCCGGCTGCCACGACGCTCGCGGACGGCGGGAAGACCGTCGCCGTGCGGGTGCCGGCCCATCCCCTCCTGCGGGCACTACTCGCGGCCGTGGGGCCGCTCACGGCCACCTCGGCGAACCGCAGCGGGGGACCGGCGCTGGCACGCGCCGGCGAGGTGGCGCGGCTCCTGGGCGACGGCCTGGCACTCCTCCTCGACGGCGGGGACGCCCCTGGAGGCCTTCCCTCGACGGTCGTGGACCTGACCCGAGGGGTGCCGCGAATCGTGCGCCAGGGAGGCTGGCAGCCGCCTCCAGAGTGGGGCGTGAAGGGGGGGTCAGGTTTCCGCAGTTTTTGAGGAAAACTCTGCGGAAAAGCGACCGGGGCGGCAGCAAAGCCCGCCGATCTCAACGGGTTATGCATCATGCACTGCCGCGAGTGCGGTCGTATAAGCTGTTGTGCAGGAATCCCTTACATGTATTGTGCACAAATCGCTTCACTTGGCTGACCTGCCCTTTCGGCGCCTTCCACAGGATGAGGGCCTCCGCCCCGAACCCTGGCTCGTTGCCCCTGCTGGCTGTGTGTGTTAGCGTGACCCGCTCGAGTGGAGGGGAAGGCGGTGAGAATCCGACCGTTTGCCGGCAAATCGCCCCGGTTTGGCCAGCGCGTGTTCGTGGCCTCGACCGCCGTGGTGGTCGGGGACGTCGAGCTTGGCGACGACGTCAGCATCTGGTACGGCGCGGTGCTCCGCGGTGACCTCAAGGAGATCCGGATCGGCCCCCGCACCAACATCCAGGACAACGCGGTGATCCACGTTGACGAGCCGGACTTCCCGACCCTCGTGGCCGAGGACGTCACCGTCGGGCACTCCGCGATCCTGCACGGGTGCCGGGTGGAGAGGGGTGCGCTCGTGGGGATGCACGCCACGGTGCTCAACGGGGCCGTGATCGGCGAGGAGGCGGTGGTGGCGGCCGGTGCGCTCGTGCCGCCCGGGATGGTCGTGCCGCCACGCACCCTGGTGGCCGGTGTGCCGGCCACGGTGCGCCGTGAGGGGCTGGCCGAGGAGCTCGACCACACCCGTCGCGGGGTGCGTGGGTACCTGGAGCTCAAGGGCCGCTACCTGGCCGCCGATGACGAGCGCGAGCTCGACGACGCTGCGGACTGGGCGGGGTACGCGTGATTCAGCGCCCGCGGGGCACCCGCGACCTCCTGCCCCCCGAAGTTCGGCTCTGGCAGGCGGTCGAAGGCGTCGCCCGGGACGTGTTCAGCGCGTTCGGCGCCGATGAGATCCGCACCCCCGTGTTCGAGGCCACCGAGCTGTTCGTGCGCTCGGTGGGCGAGACCACCGACATCGTCCACAAGGAGATGTACACGTTTCCCGACCGCAAGGGGCGTTCGCTCACTCTGCGGCCCGAAGGGACCGCGGGCGTGGCCCGCGCGTGGATCGAGAACGGCCTTTCCGACCGCACCCACCCGCTGCGCCTCTACTACCTGGGGCCGATGTTCCGCTACGAGCGGGCGCAGCATGGGAGATACCGGCAATTCTCGCAGATCGGCCTGGAGGTCATCGGTGCAGATACGCCGCTCGCGGACGCCGAGGTGCTGGCGGCGATGCACGAGTTCTTTCTGCGGCTGGGCTTTGACGATCTGGTGATCTACCTCAACAACCTGGGCGACCCAGAGGACCGCGTCCGCTACCAGGAGGCACTCCGGACCGCCCTCGCGCCGCGCCGCTCGGAGCTGTGCTCGGACTGCCAGCGCCGCCTTGACGAGAACCCCCTCCGCATCCTTGACTGCAAGGTCCCGTCGTGCCAGGCCGTGGCGGCGAAAGCCCCGGCGATGGACGACGTGGCGGGGGAGGCGTCGAGGCAGCACGTGCTCCAGGTCGAGGAGCAGCTCGCCCGGTTGGGTATCCCGTTCGTGCGCAACCCCCGCCTCGTGCGCGGTCTCGACTACTACCTCCGCACCGTTTTCGAGGTGATCTCGCCAAAGCTCGGGGAAAACACGGTGCTATGCGGCGGCGGCCGCTACGACCGCCTGATCGCCGACCTCGGCGGGCCGGCGATCCCGGGCGTGGGGTTTGCGATCGGCGAGGACCGCCTGATCAAGGTGCTGCCCGCGGCCTTCAGGGAAGCCGTGCTTGCCAAGTCGAGACTTTACCTGGTGCCGCTCGGGGCGGCGGCCCAGGGGCAGGTGCTGGAGCTGGCCCGATCGTGGGTGCGCGAAGGCGTGCCGGTCGAGGTCGAGGTTTCGGGCCGCTCCCTCAAGGCTGCCCTCAAGCGTGCGGACCGCGAGGGTTTCCGGGCGGTAGCAATGCTCGGCGAGGATGAGCTGCGGGCCGGGTCGGTTTCGGTGCGGGAACTCACGGCGGGTAGCCAGATCTCGGTACCTGTTGCGGCGCTCCCGGGGTGGTGGCACAAGCTGATCGCTGGGCCCGTCGGCAAACACTAGCCATTGCGAACAGACGCGCAGCCGGGTTATCGGCGTGCCAAGGTAGAATTCGCCTATGAAATCGCAAGTGTTCCGCCAACTCCCCCCCACGCTGTACTCCGCCGTCGTGATGGAGCTGTTCGAACGGCTCGCCTACTACGGGATGGTGCTGGTGCTGGGCATCTACCTGGTCGAGCACATCGGCATACGCCCGGACGTCTACGGCGTCGTCTACGGGGTCTCGACCGCCGCCCTCTATTTCCTGCCGCTCATCGCCGGCGCGCTCGCCGACCGCTTCGGCTACAAGCCCGCCTTCGTCGTGGCCTTCGCCACGCTCACCGGGGGCTACGCCCTGCTCGGCTCGACGCGCAGCTTCCCCCTGATCTGCGTCGCACTGGGTCTGATCGCCGTGGGCGGCTCGATCGTCAAGCCGACGGTTTCCGGCACCGTCACACGCACCACCAAGGAGGGCAGCACGCGCCCGGTGGGGTTCGGCCTCTACTACATGATGGTCAACGCGGGAGCGCTGATCGGCCCGGTGCTCGCGGCGCAGGTTCGCAACCGGACCGAGTTCCGCTACGTGTTCTGGGTCTCGGCAGCCGCATGCGCCCTCATGCTCGTGCAGGCGCTCGTCGCCTTCCGTGAGCCGGTGAGCGCCGAGGAGCGGCGGGCGGGGAAGAGCATCGGCCGCGTTTTACGGGACATGCTGCTCGTGCTCGGCAACTGGCGCTTCGTCCTGTTGCTGGTCATCTTCTCGGGCTTCTGGGGGATGATCCAAGTTCTCTTTGCCTTCATGCCGCTGTACTTGCAGAGCTTCACCGACCTCCTCGCGGTCGAGGCGGCGATCGACCGGGTCGTCCCGCTCACGCGCTGGGCGGGCCACTGGCTCAATCCCGAAGTCTTCATCTCCCTCGACGCGCTGCTCATCGTGTTGTTGCAGGCACCGATCTCCGCGGCGACCCGCAGGTGGCGCACCCTCACCGCAATGCTGGTCGGGACATCAGTGGGCACCGTCGCGTGGATCGCGCCAGCGCTCTCGCCTGCTGCCGGCGTCGTCGCGCTCGGGATCTGCGTATGGTCGGTCGGTGAGATGATCTGCTCCGCGCGTTTCTTCGAGTACTGCGGTACCATCGCCCCGCCGGATCAGGTCGCGGTTTACCTCGGCTACTCGTTCCTCTCGCTCTTTCTGGCCAACCTCTACGCGCCGCCTTGGTTCGGTCTCCTCTACCAGCGCTTCGTGACCGACCGGGTGGCGGCGCACGCGGCCCCGCAGTTCATTCCATTCTTCGGCGGCGTGATGCTGATGGGCGGGCTGGCGGTCGTTGGGCTGGCGCTCTACGGGAGGTTCGCGGCGCCCGCACGGGACAGGTAGCGTCTCGAGGCGCGGCCCTGGCTCAGATCCCCATCCCCACCGGCGACTCCGGTGGAGGCGGGGGGGCGGGCAGACCCTGGCGGTACGCCGTGGCGAAGACGTGAATGCCCACGCAGTGCGCGGCAAAGCGCGTGGCGAAGATCCCGACGCAACAGATGAGCAGGCCCAGCTGGGCCACGATCTCGGCCCCGAGCGCGACAAGGAACCCAATCGCGTAGGGACCAAAGGCACGCCCGACGACGTGCGTGACGCGCTCGAAGTTGAAGGCGGCGAGGACGTCATCCTCCGCCACCGTGGCGAGCAAGCCGGCGGGCAGGTAGAAGAGGGTGATCACCAGCGCGGGTGGGCCGACCACCACGAGCGGGAGCCAGGCCATCTTCGCGGAGGTGAGGACCATGAAGAGGAGCGTGAACAGGGCGGTGACGCCGATGGCGGGCAGGAACAGGGCCACCGACACCAGCCAGAGCTTCAGGCCCTCGACGATGTCGTCGGCCGGCCGGTCCCAGGCGGGCAGACCATCCGCCGTGCCGTCCAGGACACCCTTGGCAGTCCGGC
>Ga0299912_10001054_pt1 | contig 22278 bp, 50 predicted proteins | sample RVTome_2_FD_207667 | JGI IMG/M metagenome (GOLD analysis project Ga0299912, IMG submission 207667) | Soil microbial communities from uranium-contaminated site in the Upper Colorado River Basin, Wyoming, United States - RVT95D214 (version 2) ... | reverse complement strand
TCCCGTCCATTACGGCGCTCGGGCGGGAGTTTGGGACGTCGCAGGGTCCGGTGCAGCGGGCGACTGCGCTGTTGAGGGCTGAGGGTCTGGTGGTGGGTGAGGCGGGCCGGGGGGCGCGGGTGGTGGCCTCTCCGGGCCGCCCGGTTGTGGGTGTGGAGGAGAGGCTGGCGGCTCTTGAGGCGTGGCGGGTCGAGCATGAGCGGGGGCACGGGGGCTAGATGGGCTGGCGGCGGCCCCCGACCTCACCACACGGTGGGGCGGGGGTAGTTTCGTTGTTTCTCCCGTGAGTTATCGACGTGGGACGGTCGGACGGGTAGCGTTTCTCCCGTAAGAAACACCAACGGGAGGAACTGAGATGGTCGACATCATCGACCGGACCGACATCATCACCGCACTCCGCGGGGCGTGCATCGACTACGAGATCCACCACCCCCGGACCCTCAACGAGGCGTTCGTCGTCACGCACCCCGACGGCCGCGAGGTCGCATTCGGCCCCGGCGAGGACGAGCACGGCAACCAGGTCGGCGAGGGCGTCAACATCGCCTACTACCGGGAGGGTGTCGACAGCGACGTGACCAGCTCGGACTGGCTGGACGGCGTCGACGAGCTCACCACCGCCCTGCGCGCGTTCCTCGCTACGCCCGAGGCGTGACCAGCGAAGACCCGACCGCCCAGTCCAACGAACCGTGGGGCCACACCCGCCACGGGACGACCAATGGCTACAAGCGCCACCGGGCACTGGGTGAGGCCGTATGCGAGGCGTGCCGTGAGGCGAAGGCCTCATATGACGCGCGGTGGCGCTCGATTCCCGAGCGGACCGCCAAGAACAGGGCAGTAGCAGCAGCCAGGAACGCAGCCCTGAGCCGCCTAGCCAAGATGCATCCGTACCACTATGACCGGCTCTTCGCCGAAGAGAAATCACGAAGGGGACTGGAATGACCCGTCGGCCCGTCGGGCGCCCCACACGGGGCGCCCGAGTCGAAACCAAGCTGGACCAAGCAGCCATGGCCGCCGTCGACTTCCTGGCCCGGACCGAAGGCCCGGACCGGTCCGCCGTTATCGCCCGGCTCGTCGCTGCCGGAGCCGCCGCCTACGACCTGGTTGGGCCTGATGTCGTCGCCATCAGGGAGTGGGCCGAGGAGTGGCCCACCAGTTGCGGTGTCCTTCTCCAGCCCGGGGGACGGCGGGTCAACGTCTGGCACGTCGACCCGGACGCCAGCGACGGGATCCTTGATCACCTGCACCAGGAGACGCTCCCCATCCCCATCGCGGAGGCCGCGGCCCGGCTGATTGCCACAGCCGCCGTGGTCAAGGCGCTGGGGTTTGGCTATTCAGAGGGCACCCTCGGGCGCCTGGTCATCCGCTGCACCCCCGACGCCTGACCCACCATCCGCCACGGGTGCGGCTCCTCTGCACCAATCCGCCACCACCGCCAACCGGTGGCAGGCGTCTCGTCCCGGTAAGGGTGCTGGTGGCGGGCGGCCCCGGAAGGACAATACCGCCCAGAAGGGGGAAGAGCCATGTACACCGTGAGTCTGACCGTGGAGCGGAGAGACGACGAGCCGTGGGTGATAACCCACATGGACGCCGCCCTCATCACCCGGACGGAGGAGGTCCGCGGCCATTACGACGCCGAGGAGGTGCTGCGTGTCGCGGAGCGGATGGCGTCGGGAGACGTCCTCTGGCGGCTGACTGACGCCGGGTTCGAGGGCGTTGTCCGCCGGGCTGTCACGGGATGGCCGCTGGACTGACCCCGGTCCCCGCGCAAGAGAGGACCCCTCCGTCCACGGGGATGGCGGAGGGGTCCTCTCTTGGGTTCCCAGGGGGGAACCGGTTGGTTGGGCCGCGTCACGGGTACGGGGGGTGCCCCGGTCTGCTGCCTGTGTCAAGGATGGCAGGTTTCGGATTCTGGGGTTTGTTTACTCGTGGGTAGGTATCTTGCCGTGTCAGGGGTAGACAACCCCAACGCTGCGCTGTATGGTTCTCTCATGACGACAACGCAGACTCCCACCGAGATGTTCGACATGGCCGTGGAGATCCTCACCGAGCGCGGTACTCCCTTCCGCGTCGCGTCCACCAGAACATTCCTCGTCGGCACGCGGAACCCGCAGCTCACCACCGTCGATGACGTGCTGTCCTCCGTCCCAGCCTCGCGGCTCTCCGGAGCGCGGGACGGCAAGTGCCTCAGATGCTTCGCCCCGGAGTGGGCGCACAGCGACGGCAACGCCGGTGCCTGGGACGGCCACGCGTTCGTGCTGCGGGTGTGCTGATGACCGCCAGCAAGAACTTCGGCGACGCTCTCTGCGCTGCCGAGGCTGCGTACGACAAGCGCTTCCACGAGGCCCGCGCCCTTACCGACCCGGACCTCCGCCAGGACGCCCTGTGGGCTGCGGAGTCCATGCTCGACAGCGAGATCAAGCTGGCCTTGTGGAACCTGGAGAGGGTGGTCATGAAGGCGGCGGCCGCCCTCGTGGACCGGTACAACTCACGCGTCTACCCCTAAGCCCTGCCCGAAACTTTGAGGAGTATGAGATGACCTCCACCAAGACCGCCAGCGTCGACGCCGACTGCTTGGAGTGCGGCGCCGCCCTCGGCGTCGGTCAGCCGCACGCACTCGGATGCCGATACGCCGGGTTGATCAGCATCGGTGTGGAGTACGTGAGGCCGTGACCACCGATCAGCCCGACTGGTGGGGTGTCGCTGAGGCGGCGTCCCACTGCGGTATCCGGCCCGCGACGTGGCGTGGCTACGTGTCCACCGGCCACGCACCCGCCCCAGCCGACCTGGACGATGGGGCACCGAAGGAGCGTCGCCGCCCCCGCTGGCGTCCCGACACGGTCCGCGCCTGGCAGGACGGACGCCCCAAGCGTCCCGGCAGACCCCGCAAGCACCCCGGCGAAGCGGGGGATGTCGGGACGGTCCCGGGCACACCCGCTTGACCCGCGGTACGTCCCGGGCGTAGAATCTAGCCATGACGACGACGGTACGGACCCTCACCCTCCCCACCCAGCGAGGCGCCACCACCGGGCCGACCACCTACACGATCCAGGCAGGCGAGGCCGTCCACTACGCCGGCTTCGACGAGGACGAGGCAGTCCAGGCCCTCGCCGGGCTGCTCGAAGCGGAGGAAGAGGACCTCACCGTCTACGCCACCACCAGCCACCTCCCGGACCCGGACGCCGCACAAGCCATCCTCGACGAGGCGACCGTGGAAGCCTCCACGTGGCCCGAGTGTGGCTACCCGGAACTCCTGGCCCCCGCGGACATGCGGGAGCACGTCCAGACATGCCGATCCTGCGGACGAGAGGACTGACCCGCCATGGCCGCCAATGAGACTGACCGTGAGGTCTACGACCGGATCACCGCATCCCCGGGCGGAGCCCGCCTGGTCGACTCCCTCGACTGGGAGCTCCGGCAGGGCGACACCTACTCCCGGAAGCGCGCCGTGACCGACCTCCGCAACATCGCCACGCTCCGTGAGATCGCCGCCGTCAAGCGGTGGATCAAGCGCTGACCCCCCACCCCCTACCGACCCCGAGGAGGGCCGTACCGATGCCATCTGAATGGCCGAGAGTGCCCGTCTGTCTGCTCCTCACCAAGGTCACCACGAACCGGGGTGAGCCCTACGTTGAGCTCCGCGTCGAGGACAAGGACGCCAGGGTGCGCCTCCTCAATGTCCGATTGGATGCCACTCAGTTCCTCTCCCTCATGTCCAGCGCAGGCACGAATGCGGTCGGCGAGATCCCCCCGCAATACCTCATCCAACGGGCGGGGAAAGTCTGCGTGCACGCCACGATCCCGCACCCCCCGGACGTCACCGACGGGTACAACCGGGAGCCGTCTGAGGTCATGCGGGAGTTCGCCAGGCAGGTGCAGGCGGACGGCGGCTGGGATCTGGCCTCATGGACGCGCCACAGCTCTGGGTGGAGTCTCACCGGCTACCGGTGGGTCGACCGTGAGCCCCGGCTGCACGAACACCTACCCGAGGAGGACTGACCGATGGCCACCACCTACCCGGGTACCGACCTTGCCGGTTTCATGGCATGGCAGGTCCAGCAGGGCGCCACCATGACGCAGGCTCTTGCCGCATGGCGGGACGAGCAGTGCGGCGGATCTCTCGCCAGCGGCCCGTACAGGCTCAACCACCTCATGTCCGCCTACACCGCGGAGAAGATGATCGTGGAGGGGATGACCCCCGATGCCTGACACCACCACCGAGACGCCTGACCTGGTCGAGGTCCCGAACCTAACCGACCCGGAACTGATGGCCCTCGTCCGCGCGAACACGCTGACCGCCGCCATGCGGGAGTTCCACCAGGCGTCACAGGCGTACATCCACTCCGGCTCGCCCCTGGTGGCCGCCAGATATCGGGTGGCCCGGGATGAGTTCATCCGGCAACTCGTCGCCTCATCCGAGGCGGCCGCGACGGCCCGCCGTGAGGGTGCCGTCCAGGCGCTCCGGGATGCCGCCGGGCATCCGTCGCAGCGTTCCTGGTGCGGGTCCAATACCTGGCTCAACGCCCGCGCTGACGCCATCGAGAACGGAGACCAGCCTTGATGATCCTCGTATGTCTGACCCCTATGGGCGTCTCCCTGTTCGGGAGGCGACAACTGACCGCTGGCCCTGCATGGATTGGTGTTGTACGGCGGGATGCGCCAGCGACGGCACCCCAGGTCAACCCTGCGACTGTGGGGCACCCGACGGGAAGGGTCCGGGACGGTGCACGTGCGGGCACGCGGAGATCCGCGCCATGGCCGCCGAGCGGGACCGTCTGCGCAACGATCTGGCCTCATGCCTGCGGACCCTCGACCAGATCCTCGCCCCAGCCATGTGGACCGAGCGGCTCACCGTCCGGCCCGTCCCGTGGGACGAGCGGACCGTCAACGTGGCGCGCGGCGTCGTTGAGGTCGCTCGACTCGACGAGTGGGCGGCGGCAATCAACGCCGTCAACGACAGGAACCCGGGAGTGTCCGATGCATGACCCGTCCCAAGCCTACGACTCAGCTACCACTGCAGCACTCCGGGCATGGGGAGAGTGTGGGCATGCGGGACAGCCCCCGGAGGACTGCATGCGTGCCGCCGTCTCCGCATGGCTGAACGCGACCGCAGACGACGCCCTCGCCGTCGAGCCGGCACGCCGGTACATCGACGACGCACTCCGCCAGTTCAGGCGCCTAGGCATCTCCCTCATCGGCTACTCCGGGACCGGCCTCGTCATCCGGGAGATCGGCGGGCGCCGCTCGGACATCGTCCGGATCACCACGGCGGGCGGAATCCAGATGGGGTTGCGTGCCCTCGCTGACGCCCTTACGAACGGGGCCCACGATGCCTGACCTGCGGTGATGCCGCATAACACCTATGGACACTTAGCGTCGATCGTTCCACATCGACTAGTGCTAGTCTTCCCCGGAACGTTACGGGAGGTCACCGAGGCATGGTGGGGAACGGGCTCAACCAGCGGGCGATCATCTACGCCCGGCAATCCACCTACAAGGAAGAGTCCGCCAGCCTCGAAACCCAGGTGGAGCACTGCCGGGCAGCGAACGCACGCCTAGGGTACGTGCCCGTCGGTGACCCCGTCATCGACGCCGACCTATCCGGGCGGGACTTCAAGAAGCGATCCATCGGCCCGATCATCGACCGGGTCATGGCCGGTGAAGCCGACGTCGTCATGGTGTGGAAATGGTCCCGGTGGGGGAGGAACACACGGGAGTCCCTCAACTGGATCTCAGAGCTAGAGGAGGCCGGGGGCAGGCTGGAGGCCGCGACTGAGCCGATCGACGGGAGCACCCCGGTCGGGCAGTTTTCGCGCACCCAGATGCTCGCGGTCGCACAGCTCCTGTCGGATCAGATCGGGGATTCGTGGCGTGACGCCCGCCGGGGGATGGTGATCCGCCGCGCCCTGCCGCCGACCGGAGGGCAGCGGCTCGGCTACACCTACGACCCGGCCGTGAAGCTGTACACCCCACACCCGACGGTCGGGCCGGCAGTCGCGGAAGCGTACGACCGGTACGTCAACGGGTCCTCGGCGTGGGCGATCACACTCTGGTTGCGGGGCCTCGGTGTCACCACCACCCGAGGCGGGCAGGTCACGGAGCCGTCCCTAAGGGTGGCCCTCGACTCAGGGTTCGCGGCCGGGCTGATCCGGCTCAACCGGCCGGGGAAGATCCTCACCCCGGAGCAGCTCGACACCCTCGGTGTGGACGGCGACGGGCCAGTCTGGATCCCCAACCTGACGGGGGACGGTGGCAGGTCGTGGGAGCCGCTGATCGACCATGACGTGTGGGAGCAGTACCTGGCCGTCCGTCACGGACGGAAGACGACGCCGCCGAGGGCCCGGTACCCGAGGACCCCCCTCGCTGGTCTACTACGCTGCGCTGGCTGCGGGCGGCCCCTCACGTTCCGTCCGGACCGGGGCCGGTGGCGGTGCCCACACGAGCCGGTCAAGGATCAGGGCAACCCGTGCCCGGTCCGGGTGACGATCTCCGCCGGGGATGCGACGGACGCGGTCCGGGCGTGGATGGCCGACAGGCGCGACCCGACCCGGGACCTGGAGGGGGAGACCGCCCGGAAGATGGAGGGTCTCGCCGCCGTAGGGGACGTCGCAGCCATCGAGGCCGCGCTGGCGGACCTGGGACGGCAGAAGGACCGGCTCGTGGCGGCGGTCCGGGACGGGCTCCTGGACCCGGACGACATCCGGGCACAGCGGGCGGAGATCACGGAGGCCACGGGGATGCTGTCGGCGGATCTGGTGGCGGCGAAACGTCGGGCGGCGGCGACGGTCGCGGCGCCCCGGGAGGTGTTCGGGATCCTCTTGGACTCCCTCGACGGGGGCGGAGTGCTCGACGCGGGCCGGGTCAACACCAGGCTCAGGGACGTGATCGACACCGTGTGGGTGTACCCGTTCAGGGATGATCCGAGGGTGCGGGTGCGTGCCGTGTGGGAGGACTGGGAGGCGCCTCGGGCGGTCGCCCCAGACCTGGACGCAGGGGATGGCAGGGTGTGTCTCGGGTGCCGGGAATGGCAGCCCGCTGGGGCGTTCCTGCGCCGGGCGTCCGGACGGCTGATGTCCCGGTGCGCCACGTGCCGGGCCGCCGCACACAAGGAGTGGCGTGGCGGCCGTCAGGCTGCGGACTCTGCCCCGTCCTGAGGGATGCGGCCTTCAATGGCGGCGTGGGCCACGTCCTCACACAGGCTGTCGTGGAAGCGGTCCAGCGCCTCGGCCTCAGGGGTGACGGGGCTGGTTCTGGGCCATCCCGTCGGCGCGGCTGCGGGTCCCGTGTGGTCTGCCATGCCGTGAGTGTACCGCGTTAGAGCGGGACAGTGTCGCAAGGACTTGCTACACTAGGGGCATGACAGCAGTTGCCCCCGGCCCGGGCTTCCCGAGGCCGTTCGTCCTTAACCGCAAGGTCGACGCGACCGGGATCTCCGGGACCGGTGTCGTCGCTCAGGGCGTCGAATTCGCTGACGGCGTCGTCGCGCTACGGTGGCTCGGCGACTGGCCAACCTCCGTCGTCTTCCACGACCGCGGATACCTCTCAGTCGAGCACGTCCATGGGCACGGCGGGAACACGGAGATCGTGTGGCTCCCGGACGGCGCCCTCACCCAAGGCAGGGAGGCGCACGAGGCGCGGAACCGGATCGCCCGAGAGGTGGCCGACCTGCGGGACGAACTCGCGGACGCCCGGAAGAGATGCCTCGAAGCCGAGGGCCGGGCGGCCGAACTGGACACGGAACGCACCGTCCTTACCGTGAACATGGAAGACGCCGAGGAGACACTACGCAAGGCCAGGGCCGTCACCTACGGCTGGCCTCACATTCTCGACGGGGCACGCCGCAAGCATGAGGATGTGGCGCAGGGCCTATGTGAAGGCTGGGACGACGATGTCATGCGTGAGGCGACCGACAAGTCGCAGAGGGACGTACATAAGCTGATGTCCGAGATGCGCCTGTTGGTTGAGGCGGTGTCCCGGTGAGCGTCCTGGCTGAGGGTCTGGCCCGTCTCGTCGAGGTCCGGGAACGGGAAGTCCGGGCCTCGACTGCACGAGAGATCGCCGACCTGATCGACGCGGAACGCCGTCGCGCGTTCCCCGGCGACGCGTACAGGGCGGGTCTGCTCACCGCACGGAAGATCGCGGACAGGGTCGCCGACGTGGCCGACCGGATCGACCCCGACCGTGGCTGACGAGATTGACGGCGCGATCCGCGCCGTCCTCACCAACATGGGTGAGCATGCCAAGGCGGAAGCCCGACAGTCCCCGCAATACCAGGAACTGGAATCCTGCCCGACCGTCTCGCATCTCATCGACCACGCCACACACATGATGATGGGGGTCGTCCTCGACGTGACCGACATCCTCCGCGAACGCGGGGAGACCGTGGATACGCGCGCCTACGCCGTCCTCCAGGCACTGCCTCTGCTCCGCTCAAAGTTGACGGCGGCGTTCGCGGCGCAGACCAGCGTCGGCTGCGTTGACCGCGCACGCGCCGTGACCGCCCGGATGGTCACCGATCCGGCGGCGTCCGTGACCCTGCTGATGGAGCGGCCCGGCTACTGCACCGGTAACCCATCGTTTTGCCCTGAACACGGGTGGGGAGCACACGAGGAGGCACCCCGTGGCTGACCAGCCTCCCCGGCCCCTATCGCCCCGGATGGTGGAGTGCCTCAGGCTCGCTGCCGCAGGGCTCACCGCCAAGGCGACTGCTGATCAGCTCGGCATATCCATGCATGCCGCGGTGACCTACCGTCGGCGCGCCAGGGAGCGGCTGGGGGTTTCCTCCACGCTGGCCGCTGCGGTCTTGTGGAGCCGCACCACGGACATGGACGTCCCGTGAGCCGCTGGTTGGCGATCGTCGCGGCATGGACGGTGATCGAGGTGGCAGGCGCCATCATCGTCGGCGCGCACCTCAACAAGCTCAGCAAGCAGTACCCGACCGCCACGGACAGAACGGAGAACAACTGATGACCGACTGGACGCATGGCGCCGCCACAGTCTCCACCAGCGCCAGTGGAGCGCTCACCACATACCGGTACACGCCCGTCACCCATAAGGCCACCAAGCGCGGCCCCTGCCCCGAATGCGGGAAAACCAACACCCGCGCCCGGACCTTCAATGCCACCATCAACCCGCTGAACAAGGACCCGGAGACGGGGGAGCCCCGCACCTACGCGGAAGTCCTCGACACCCTCAAGGCGAAGGAACCCGGCTGGACCCCGGACTTCACGTGCACCCGCCACGCCGAGGAATCCGAGACTGCCATCCCGACGGCGCGTCCCACCGACCCCGACGTGACAGCGCGGGTCCTGACCGGACTCCGGACGGCAGCCGATTTCGCCGAGGCGCACGGGCTACCCCTATGCCCTGGGATCGAAGTCACCGACAGCATCCACAGGCTCAACCCGGAAACCCGCCGCCATGACGTGCTGGCAGCCCCTGGGGTCGCGCTCACCGTCCGGGGATCCCGTGAACTCCACGCATGGGCGGTCGCCCTCGACGTTGACACGGTCGACGTCTACCGCGGGCAGGACACGACCCTCACCATCCACGCCGACGCCGCCGGTCTCGCATGGGCTGTCCGCGCCTACTACGGGGCGTTCCTCGGTGTCCGCGACCCCGTCGACTGGAACATAGACCGGCGCGGCAAGAGGACCGACGGAGGGTACATGACCGTCGCCGCTCTCGGCGCACTCCCGGAACGCGACTGGACACCCAAGCCGACCGACCTCTGAGGAGTCCCCACGATGACCCTGACCGGACATGAGATCCTCGACCTGCCACTCCAAGCAGTCATCGACAGCGACTCCCCACGTACCATCCGCGGCTTCCTGGCCGATGCCCTCTGGTCGGCCTGGCACCAGGGTGAGGCGGGCGTCCACACAGCCAATCGGGATTCCTGGCGTGAAGAGATGCAGATGGCGCTCCGCGCGGCCAGACTCATCCCCGATGATGCGGAGTCCTCGACCGTCACCGACCTCATCGACTTGGCGATCCGCGCCATGAACGAGCCCCACTCGGGTGTCGAGTTCGACGACATCCGAGAAGGCGACATGGTCCGCGCCACCGTGTCCGGGCGGGCCGCGTTCGGGACTAACTCCGGCGTCTACCTGCGGGGTGAGGGCGGCGGCTTCAACTCGGCGTGGGTCTGCCAGCCGGGCGCCGGTGAGCCCGTCACGTTCGAGCGCCTCAAGTCGGTCGCCCGTGGGGTGTCTCCCAATCTCCTCGCGGACGCTCTGGACGCCCTCGCGGCTGCGCATCCGGAGCGTTCAGGCGAGGTCGCCGACGCCCGCTCCGTCATCGCCAACCGCATCTTCCTGCACTGAGGAGTCCCCAAGATGACCGACATCACCTACGACGCCGCCCAGATCCTCAACATCCCCATGAACCCCGACGAGAACGACGCCGGGGCATCCACCATCCGCGACTACCTGGTGTCCCTCCTCGGCGCCGTCTGGTACGCGGGGGAGGGCTTCTCCGGGAAACGACCCTTCGGGAACTCCGGCTGGACCGGGGACCTCTACAAGCCCCTCGTCAAGGCGGGGATCATCCCAGGCAGGATGGATGAGGACGGCTACATCGACGACTGGGACCCCTGGGACGGGGACGCCGCGATCGCAGCCGCAATCGAGGGACTCCGTGCCGCCCATGGGGCAACGGAGGTGTCCAGGTGACCACCGCCGATCCCCAGCCTTCCCCGTACTTCACCCCTCAGGAGCCCCCCATGCCCACCCCGGCCCCCGCAACCGAGACCCACCCATGGCATCAGGTCGCGCCGCTCGGCGCACCGCCTGTGAAGCCAACCACAGCAGCCGCCCACTTCACGGCCATGGCGCAAGCCCACTGGCTCGCCTACGGGTCTGGCATCACCGGTCCGGGCCTCAGCAGGGACCGGGTCCGCGCCCTCACCACCGCCCACTGGTGGCCGATGGAGGCCGCCTACGTCGCTGCCGCGCTCCTCCACGGCCACTCGTGGGGTCGGATCGAGGACGCGTTCGTTGATGGCGGCGCCGTGGGGGAGTTCATCTGGCAGTGGCTGACCGAGGCCGGGATCGACCCGGACACGATCGCCCCAGCCGAGACCCCGGAAGACCCGGCCCGCCGGTCGGAGGAGACCCCCGGTGAGTGACCTATGTCCTGCCCCGGTGGTCCACCGGGAGACGATCGCCCGCCTCATCCGGGAGGGCGTCACCGACCAAGGATGGACCGTCCTCGGCGGGCTGCCGCAACACCCCGACGCCTCCTGGGCGAAGGCCGCAGACCGGCTGTGCGACTATCTGACCCGTCGCGGTGTGGAGGTGAACAGGTGATTCCGCTGGCTTGGGGCTCCCTCGGCTTCATCGTGTTCGGGGCCATCTCGGTGGTCGCTGGAGTCGGGAAGCCACGGAAGCCGATCACCCCCGGTGCTGCTGCTTTCGTCGTCACGCTCGACATCGTCCTCGCCGCCCTCATCGTCTGGGGTGGTCGCAGATGACCGGGTTCCCTCGCCCGTTCGTCTTGAACCGCAAGGTCGACGCGACCGGGATCTCCGGGACCGGTGTCGTCGCTCAGGGCGTCGAATTCGCTGACGGCGTCGTCGCGCTACGGTGGCTCGGCGACTGGCCAACCTCCGTCGTCTTCCACGACCGCGGATACCTCTCAGTCGAGCACGTCCATGGGCACGGCGGGAACACGGAGATCGTGTGGCTCCCCGAAGGTGCCCTCGACGAGGCACGGGAAGCGCACGAGGCGCGGAACCGGATCGCCCGCGGGATGGCCGACCTCCACGACGAGGTAGCCCACGCCTGTAAGGAACGCGACGAAGCCCGCGACAACGCCAGCGACATCGCATCCGACCGGGACGACCTCACGCTGAAGCTGGAAGACGTGCAAGCCGAGATCGCGCGACTCAAGGCCGCACTCCGCCCAGACCGTGCGCTCAAGGGAGAGGTGTCCAGTTGACCGCCGCGACGCACGATGCGCCCACCCATGACCCAGCCCTCCTCCGGGGGATCGAGGAACTCCGGGACCATTGGGGGCCAACCGCGGTCCGGGCCGCCATGTGCCACGTCCTCGGAGACCAGCTCATCGGCTACGTCACCGCCTCGCATGGCCCCGAGTGGGCGGAGGTCGCCGAGCAGCCCCCATACGAGACCCCGGCGGACGCGTGGGACGCGCTCACCGACCTTGACGACGTCTGCCCGGACGACGTCGTCTGTGCACTGATCGAGGTGGCCCGGTGACCGTCGACGGCTGGCAGTGGGGTACCCACGCTGCGGGCAGCGTCAACGTCGTCAAACGGGGCAGCGAGGCTCTCGCCCGGGACGCGGTCCGGGCATGTCCGGGCGTCCTCCAACTGTGCCGTCGTTGCCCCCCGGGGTCATGGCAGTTGCTCGTCTCCCCGCCATCCCAGGGCGAGGCAGCGCCATTTTCCTCCGCAGACCCGGGCGCCCAGGTCGTCCGTGACGCCCTCTCGGCTATCCGTGCCGACATGGCCGACTGCCCCCTGGATGAGGTGCTGGACCGGATCGAGGCAGACCTACCGGGAATGGTCGCCGAGCGGCTCAACCGACGGCCGTGGACCTGAACGTCCGTTGCGTCGACTGCCGGCGGATCCTCACGGACGAGGTGTCCCGTCGGCTGGAACGCGGCCCGGTGTGCCGCCAGAAGAAGGGGATCGTCGTGGTGGTACTCGACAAAGCCAAATCGCCCCGGAAGGCGGAACGGCGGCGGCGCGGGATCGCCGCTGCGGAACAGTTGGAACTCGACCTGGAGGAGGCGTCGTGAGCGACCCTGCTGACTATGAGGATGAAGAGGACTTCGCGCCCCTCCAGGATGAGATCCAAGCGGCTCTCTCGGCGATCTTCGGTAAGCGCGGTGGGGCGTTCGTCACCAACTATGTGGTGCTAGCCGCCACAGTCGAGACCGACGGATCCCAGGCCACCTGGGCTGTGGAAGCGAAGGACCAGCGGAGATGGCAGACGGTCGGACTGCTCCACTATGGGCTCACGTCCGAGGCTGCCGAGCAACTCGCCGAACGGATCGAGTAGGAAGAGCGTACATCCAATCATGAGAACGTTTTTCGATTGCGAGTTCATTGAGGACGGCCGGACCATCGAACTCCTCTCCATCGGCGCCATCCGCGACGACGGGCTCACCTACTATGCCGAGATCGCCGAGACGGACCGGACGCGCGCCGACGACTGGGTCAAGGAGAACGTCCTCCCTCACCTCACCGGCCCGGTCCTGCCGAGAGCAGAGATCGCCTCCAGCCTGCTCGCATTCGCCGGGAACAGCCCCGAGTGGTGGGCCTACTATGCCGACTACGACTGGGTCGCTCTCTGCCAGTTGTACGGTCGCATGATCGACCTCCCGGCCGGGTGGCCCATGTACTGCCGGGACCTCAAGCAACTCGCCGACGAGTGCGGCAACCCTGACCTCAAGGTCATCCCCATGTTTGGCGCCGAACACAACGCGCTCTCCGACGCATGGTGGGTCAGGGACGCATATCAGTACCTGACCGTCGCCCCTGGGCAGCCTGGGGTGTCCCGGTGATCCGTCTCGCCTACCGTGTCGAGCATTCCCCGCTCTGGCTCATCGGCCGCATCCTGATCCCGGCCAGGTTCCGCCGGGCTGCGTGTGAGGGCAGCGGCAGGCACCGTCCCTGCCTGGTCGACTTGGGCCGGTCCAAGGTGTGCCCGGAGTGCGGGACGTGGTGACGGGGTCGCTGGGCCAAGTGTCCGCCAAGCCGGGCTTGGACTTGGCGGACGGTTCTGCGCATGTCCCGGCCGAACTGATTGGCACCGGGTAACTAGTTGACATGCAGTGTCCAACGGGTGTTAACTAGTGGACATGACGAAGACGGAAGCAGCCAACCTCATCGCACTCAAGGCGCAGGTGCTCGCCCGCCAGTACGGATGGACCGGCCGCATGACCGCCGACCGGATCGCCGCCACCATCGGCGAGATGCGGCACCAGGACGAGCCGGGCAGCCTCAACCACCAGGCCGGATGGATCCGCCCCGCCGACCAGACCATCCGCAGGGCTGGTCGGCGCATGCAGCAGGGAGGCCGGAAGTGAGCACGAACGGCAAGAACCCTGATCGTCGGCGCATCGCCCCGGGACTCTGGATGATCGACGGGTACCTCGCGCGTCGGGACGAGAGGGCGTTGGGCTGGACCAACTCCACCCGCTGGGTGATCACCCACGCAGGGAAGCACATCTCCGACGTCGCCACACTCCGCGATGCGCGGGAGTTCATCGCTGGCCGACTTGGCGAGGCTGGCAGATGACCCAGCCCATACACCCAGACGAGGTCACTGCCCGACTGGAACTGCTGGCCATCTACCGGGTCCGGCGCCGCGAACTGCACAACGACGTACGTGCGGCTCTCTCATCCGGCGCAACCCAGACCCAAGTAGCCGAAGCGTCCGGCCTGACCAGACAGTGGGTAGCGAAGATCCGTGACGAGAAGGGGACGGCATGAACACCCACTACGGGGTGGTCGTCTTCTCGGGTGACCCAGGCAGCGAACACCCAGACGGCGACCTGCGCGGGCACGCGCCTCAGATAACCCTCATCGCATGCGGAGACGAGACCTTCTGCTGGGGATCCCTAGCCGGATGGACCGCCAGGAACCCGCTGAGGCTGTGGGAGACCGCAGAGGTGCTAACGAGGACATGCGAGGAGCAGACGGCCATGGACGAGACTCTGGCGATCACAGACCAGCCCCCGAACCCTCCGGCCTGTCTCGTGTCGGAGCTCCGCTGCCTCCAGGACCGGTACGGGCCGGACACGGTCCGGGGAGTGGTGGGCAGGCTCGACGACTACGGGAGACTCCAGCCAGCCGCAGACCCGCCCGGTCAGTCCAGGTCGGCCACCTGAGCCATCGTCGCGGTCAAGTCGAGCAGCCGCTTGAGCTTTCCCTTGCCCCGGTCGTAGCTGCGCGTGGTGTCCGTCTTTCTGTGCCCAACCAGCGCCTGCACCCTGTCGACAGGCTTCTCCTTGTCCAACAGGATCGTGATCAGGGTCGCGCGCAGGACGTGCGGGTGAACTCCCGCCAGGCCAGCTTTACGGCCGATCAGCCCGATAGCGAAGCGGGCCGCCGAGTAGGTGACTGGGGTCAGCCCGCCGTCCTTGCTGAACACGTACGCGGTCGGCTCCAGTCCGGACATGTACTCGATGAGCATTTCGTGGAGAGTCCCGTCGAGTGGCACGTCTCCTCTCTCGCCACCTTTGCGCGTCAAGGTGGCCACCGGGACGCCGGACGACTTGCCGATGTCCTCGACCCGGACGCCGAGGGCCTCGGAGATACGACACCCGGTCGTGGCCAGGAACAGGACCAGGAACCTGCGCCATGGCCCCACGGCCTTCGCTGCCACGGAGAGGCGCTTCACCTCGTCCTCGTCGAGCGCATGGGTCTGCTGGTGTGGGCCCTGGTTGAGCAGCTTCGCGCCCTTGATCGGGTTCACGTCAAGCGCACCCTCGCCCACCAGGTAGTCGTAGAACGACCGCACGGCTATCAGACGGGAGTCGACCGTCTTGGGCTTCCGTTTCTTCACGTCGGCCAGGTGGTTGCGCCAAGCGTCGGCGTCTTGCCGGCGCGGGCCAGCGAGGGGCACACCCCGGGAGGACAGCCATTCCCTCCACTGGCGCATCGACTCCGTGTAGGACCTGACGGTGTGGGCCGACTTCTGGGCGTCCAGCCATGCGTAGACGGCACGGTCCTCGGGGGATGGCGCGGTGTCTACTTCCGCATGGACGACTACAGGGATGAGTTCTGATGTCATGGCAACCTCTCGCGTGTCGGCCCGATCGAGTGTCCGAGCGTGTTGATAGTATTCACTATCGATGCTCGGTGATGGGTCTTCTCAGTGCGAGTCGCAGGAGGAAGTTGTGAGTTCGTTCCACGCCGACGGAGCCGAGTCGGCCGTACGGCGCCTAACCGGGAGCGTGAACGACTACGAGCAGGGCATCGACGCCAGGGCCCGGGTCAACGGCGTCACCTATGTCGTACTTGTAGGCGGCAAGGACGATCGGGGCGCGATGGTGAGGCTTGCCGAGTTCCGGGAGTGGCATCGTGTCTGACACCACCGACCTTCCCTCGGCCGATCCGTCCGCGCCTGTCCTGCGTCCCCTGGTCTGCCCGTACTGCGGGGGAAGGCTCGTCGTCAACCTGGGCTGGCGCGGGCATAGGCACCTGTCCGAGCAGGTCCCAGACGGCCACTCGTGCGACGACTGCGGAGCCGACTGGGCGGAAGACGGTGCACCGACGGGTGGCCCGTACGAGCACTGCTGGCGGATCGGGCAACCCGACGATGCGGTACCGCCATGGATGGTGGCACCGTGACCATTCCCCGATCACTCCGACGACCATTTTCAGGGAGGGAGCAGTCAACAATGCTGCCCGCTGACCTGAGGTTCCGGCAGGGCGAGGACTGGTCGGTCACGCTCACCGTCACACAGTCGGTCAGGTGGTCCGCTGGGATCGACGTCCAGATCGCCGCCGCGGTACGGGATGCGGCCCTTGATGCTGGCGTGACCCTGGCCGGCGAGGTGGGCGCCGAGTGGGTGCCGCTGAGGTACGACTCGGCCGGGCGGTTGCTGCCATGCGACCCGATGGCATCCCAGGTGTGGCACTACGTGGCCACCTACCGCACCATCGAGGTCGGGTCGGCAGAGGCACTCTCGGACCATGGTCGGTGGGTCTGCGGTGACCACACGGATGGCGGGGACGCTACGGAGGATGCGGGACCGTGCCGATGAGCACATCGTGAACACCTTCGTGTGCGAGGCGTCCTTCACCCTCTCGGCCGCCCGTATCGACTGGGCGAGGCTCGGGAAGCAGCGTCTCGAAGTGGCCCAGATGCTGCGGGCCCTGACTGGTGGGACGCGGGGCTGGGCCAACCATCCGGCGGTCCTGGCGTGGGCTGGGCATGATCGGGCGTTGGCCGAGTTTGGGCTGGCCTGCCACAGGGAGTGGATCGCCCGCGGATACAAGGACACGACGATGGGTCGGCTCGCCGACTACGCGGCCGCCCTCCCGGACACAGGCCGCCCGTGGTGGGTCGGCGACCCCGACTACCTGGCGCACGTCCGGTCAGTGCTGGTCGCCAAGGACCCCGCCTGGTACGGGCAGTGGTGGCCCGGCGTGGCCCCGTTGGACGGCGTGCAGTGGTGGCCCACCCCCGACCGCAAGGACGCGGCAGCATAGCCCGTCCGGGTGACGTGCCCCCGCTGGTGTCAAGTCTCCCCCCGGTGGCCCGATAACCCTGGTGTCGGAACAAGGATTGGACCCCGGGGCCTACCCGGGTGGGGAAGCCCGCGAAGCCCCGGGGTCCACGGAACACCAGGAGACCCGCCATGACCGCCACCCTGATCGCAGAGAGCCCCGACGGGGACCTGCGGGTCACCGTCAGCCGCGCCAACATCAAGGCCCTCCGCTCCTACGCCAACCTCACCCGGGACATGGGGGATGTCACGGAGGCGCAGGCCATGGTCCGGTACGCGGACACGCTCACGGCCCGCCTCGACGTCACCGACCCCGTCCAGCCGATCACACCCCCTACCCCCACGCCCTGCCCGAAACCGGCACCCCCGAAGCACCGCACCGCCCTCCGGATCCTCGGCGCCGTCGTCGCCTGCCTCGCCGTCCTCGTCGGCGTCACCCCACACGCGTCAGCCCGGGTCTACCCGACCACCAACCCGATCCGGGTCGTCGTGTCCGGCCCTCGGGCCACCGTGTCCGCACAGCTCATCTCCACCGCGGCCCGCCCTGACGGCACCCACGCGGTGATGCTGCTCGCCCCCAACGGGTTCATGGCGTCCGGGGAGTCCCGGGCGCGCGGCCCGGTCGTCCCCGTCACCGTGTCGGGGACGATCCCGTCCTACCTGCTCACCCCCGGCAGCCAGTTGTGGGTCGCGTCGGACGCCGGGGACGAGTCGTATGTGGGTGTCGGGGTGAAGGTGCTGCGGCAGAGCCGGTTCGGGCGGGTCACCGCCGTCCCGGTCGGTGGCGGGCGCGTGTTCGTCCACGTCCCGCTGTCGCACTACAACATCCCGACAAACACGTGGATGGGGTCGAAGCTGTCCCCGGTGCAGGTGCAGTACGCGGTCGGCACGGCCAAGGCCCAGACCGCGGGCGCCGCGACGCAGTGGCGGACCGCCGCGACCCTGACCACTGACGCTGCCGGCAACCCGGCCGCCGGGATCGTGTCCCTCCCGAAGGGGCCGCTTTCGGTGCGGCTGGTCCGGGCTGAGGGCGGCAACGTCACCGGTACCGTCAGCGGCGCGTTCCCGGTCGTGGTCCGGTGACCCCGGACGGTGTTGAGGGCTTGACGTGGGTCGCGATCTTCATCGGGTCTGCCCTGTTCCTCAACTGGGCCATCGGCAAGGTTCGGGCCGCGGGGCAGGCTGTCATGAGGAGGGGGCCACGGTGAGCGGGACTCAACTCGCGTGGCTGGTCGGCCTGGCCGGCATCGCGGCGGCCATCTTCGCCGACAGCACCCTGGACATCGTCCGTAAGTCTGCGGCGACCCGGCTCGTGTGGTTCGCGATCATGCTCGGCGGGATGATGGCCGGGTGGACGATCGGGGTCCACGACGCGAACGTGCTGGCCGCCCTGGTGTGCTTCGCGGCTGTCGCTGGACTGTTTGTCACCGCGGACGGCCCGGAGGACGCGCACGACCCGAACACCCGGGGGGTTGTGGCGGTGATCGCGGCGGCCGTCATCGTGTTCGGTGCGATGGTCTACTACGACGCCATTCCGGCGTGCTCCTGGTGGCACGGGAAGTACATGGCCTACCAGCAGACCCCAGCAGACGCGAGGGTCGGGCTCGCGGAGTGGGATTGGGACCTGTGCGCATCCGCATTCGAGATCGGGAACCGGGCAGGTGGGACCCGATGAGTAGCTACCCGTAGCAGAAACTGGCACATCCCCGGCTGCGCATGCGGAACCTGAACGCCCAGCACCAGTGCCAGGCACGCCGTCACCTACAGAAAGGCACGATCGTGAACAACGAACCCCTTGCACCCGGTACCCGCGTCCGGTACGTCCCTTGGGTGGAGAATCCCAGCCCTCACCCCGCGTGGGTGATCCGCAGCGCGCACCCCGACCGCGAGTATGTCGTCGATGGCGGTGCCCCAGGTCCGCACGGGGTCCCAGTCCTGGTGCCCGCCGAGTACCGCGACGACCCGTGTGTTGGTCAGCGGATCTGGCTGCCGGTCACTCAGTGCGAGGTCGTGTAAGCGCAGATGAGGTAATGGTGGCGCTCCTGACATAGGAATGCCCCCCCACTCCAGTCTCGGAGCGGGGGGGCATTCCTGCATCCGGTACCTACGGCCCCGTAACCTCCTGTGACATTCCTCCCCGGCCTGAAGGCCGGGGCATCCTGGAGGTCCCAGCGTGTGAGGTTGGACGGCCCAGAACGGGCAACGGCCTAAGCCTACCCGCCCGACCGGGTGACATCCCGGCCGACACGTCAAGCCCAACAGTCCCGCCACCGATACAACCCCCACGGAACACAGGAAGGGGCCCCCAGGAGCCGCTAAGAGACCACTGGAGACCCCCGAACCCCACCGTGGGGGCTCATCCGCCCCACGGGGGAAAGGCGGATCCCATGGGCAAGAACCCTACTCGAGGTCTCACCGTCGCGGGCAGAAACAGCGGAACCTCCGCCCGGTCGTCTGGTGGCCGGCGATACCTGACCAGAGGAGGATGCACCCAGTGAATAGCCCCATTGATGTCGAGGCGCAGATCCGGTCGCGGATGGTCTCCACCACGATGACTTCAGCGCCCCTACCCGACTGCTTTCCTGTGGCGCTGCACTACAGCAGCAACTGCCCGTACGAGGTGCGGGCTGACTTCGGCGTAGTCGGCGACAGTGTTGGGTGGGCATTCGCCCGTGACCTGTTGCGCGCAGGTCTGTCAACCCCCACTGGCGACGGTGACGTGCACGTCTGTCCGTCGCGGGGGACGGGACGACGTAAGTTTTCGGTCATCCCGTGGAGGTACCGGACGTCACGCGAACTGTTGATGATCTCGCTGACCTCGCGCGACGGGCAGGCCGTGCTGGAGGCGACCGCGGACGACGTCCGCTCGTTCCTGGACCGGACCGCAGCGGTCGTCGCGTACGGAGACGAGAGCGCCCACATGCCCATCGACTCGGGACTGGACACCCTGCTAGGGAGGTGATGCCCGCGAACAACGACGTGTTGGCCCCCGCCTGGGGAAGGGCGGGGGCCAACGTCGTACCTCGTACGCCTAACGCTCGTGGGCGCCTTCCGTCTGAAACAGGCCGTACTGCCGTGTCAGCGGCAGCCCCCAAAGTGCGACAGCGGCAACCACAGTCGCGACCGCTCCACGGTCCAGGGCAGTGACGGCGGTCGCCGTCCAGTCGAGGCCGGTCACACCACCAGCGTCGAGCACCGACTGCGCGAGCGACCCGCCCGCGGTCGCACCGAACGCGATCAGAAGGTGCCGCAGCCACGCCGGCAGGTTGTCGAGGTTGAGCACGTTGACGCTCCCTATGGCCGGTTGTTGAGGACGAGGGACAGGAGCCCGATCAGTACCCCGGTGCAGATCACCCCGACCGCCCCGTAGACCACCTTTTCCAGGCGGCCGATCCGTTCCCCTTGGACTTTCAGGCGGAGTGTCACCTGGGATTCGACTTCCTTGGCGAGGTCAGTTCGCAGGTTCGCGACGCAGTCGGCGAGGTGGGAGACCGTCGTCTTGAGGTCGTCGAGGATCCGCCATACCTCCGGAAGCGTTATGTCCGTTGGTGTCTGTGTTGGCATCAGGTGGCCCGGTTCAGGGTGCGTTGCAGCCGCCGGATCGTGTCGGGTCCGAGGCGCCCGTCGGTGCGGGCTCCGACCTTGGCTTGCAGGTGCCGGATCGTGTCGGTGCCCATCTGTCCGTCCTGTCGGCAGCCGACCCACCGTTGGATGGCCCGGATGGTCTGTGGTCCGCGGGTCCCGTCGACGGTGGCGTGCAGGTGTTCCTGCAACCGGCGGGTCGTCTTGGGTCCCCACGCGCCGTCGATGACGAGCGGGATGACCAGTCGGGTGCCCCGGGAGGGACGCGGGAGCGGGACAGGGGCGCTGCGGGGCGTCCCGTAGGCCGGGTGACCGTAGCCGAGGACCAGGGACGTTGACCGGTAGCGGCGAAACACGCCGTCCCGGGCGGCCGGGGCGGTAGATCCCTCCGCGCGGGCGTTGCCTTCCAGGGTCTGGACGCGACCCCCGCCAGGGGTGGCCTCCACGAAACCGACATGGTCAGCGACCCCGTCCCCGGTCCAGTCGAAGAATGCGATGGCGCCGGGCCGCGGGGTGGTGCCCCACTGGCCGCGGGCCTTGAACCATGCGACGTGGGATGGGCAGTACTGGAATCGGCCGATGATCCCGGCGGCCCCGGCCTTGTGGGCGCAGAACGACACGAACTGGTCGCACCAGGGGACGTCGCCCTGGTATCCGATCGCGGGACCGAACGGCGCCCGGTTCCCGGGTCCTTCGACGAACCCCAGGTGAGAGCGCGCGACGTTGAGGACGGCCTGCGCGGTCGCGGTCACGGCGCCTCACCTCCATCGGGGGTGTCGACTTCTACCTCGTAGTAGCCCGGGTCCTGGTCGACCGGTTGGGGTCCGTCCTCGGGTCTCGGGCTGGTGTCGACGGGGGTCATGGGCGGGTCAGGTAGCGGTTCGGTCATGGTCGGTTCCTCCCTGGACTGTTGACTGATTAACGATCCCCCGGCGTAGGTCTACGCCCACCACGTGATGCGGCAGTATCCGGACCCACCAGTGCCGCCAGCCCGCGACGACCCGCCGCCGCCGCCGCCGCCGGAACCGGTGTTCGCTGTGGCGGCGCTCCCGGCCAGGGCTGGGCCGCCGTTACCGCCGCCGCATGAGCCGAGACCGCGGTTGTAGTTCCCGTCACTCCCGCCACCACCGCCGCCGCCGAAGCCGTCGATGCCGGGGCCACCGTTTCCCGCGAGTTGCGCTGTGGCATAACCGCTGGTGCCACCAGCGGAACCAGCCGTCCCCGGCCCGCCGAGATCTGAGAAGGTGATGGCCGACCCGATGTATCCGACAGACCCGCCAGGGCCGCCAGCCCCGCCGCCGCCGCCGCCGCCGCCGCCGAGGCCTAGCCCGCCGCCGCCGCCGCCGCCGCCGGACGCACCGGACCTTCCCGTGGTCGCCGCGGAACCACCGCCGCCGCCGCCGCCGACGGCCGTGAGAAGCGCCCCGAACGTCGAGTTGCTGCCGTCACCCCCGGCGGTCCCTGACGTGTTCCCGCCAGAGCCGCCAGCCC
>Ga0299912_10001053_pt1 | contig 22289 bp, 20 predicted proteins | sample RVTome_2_FD_207667 | JGI IMG/M metagenome (GOLD analysis project Ga0299912, IMG submission 207667) | Soil microbial communities from uranium-contaminated site in the Upper Colorado River Basin, Wyoming, United States - RVT95D214 (version 2) ... | reverse complement strand
AAGGAATGCCGAAGAGGGGACTCGAACCCCTACGAGCAGGTAATGCTCACTAGCCCCTCAAGCTAGCGTGTCTGCCAATTCCACCACTTCGGCACTTATGGGCTAAAGCTACTTCTTGACGGGGGCCGCGGGCGGATTTGTGCCCTGGCTTGGTTTTTCCTGAGTCTGGGTGGCAGCCGGCTTGCCGCTTGTGTCCGTGCCCCCCATGCGGGATTTCCTTTGGGGTGTGGACATCAGCCACAGGCCGATGGAAGTCACCATGAACAATATGGCGCAGATGGTGGTGACTTTGGTCATAATCGAGGCCGTGCTGCGCGGGCCGAAGGCCGTGGCGCTTCCCCCGCCGCCGAAGGCGCCGGCCAGGTCGGCGGCTTTTCCAGACTGGAGCAGGACGGCGGCAATGAGGATGATGCAGATGATCACATGCAGGATGGTCATTAGTACGATCACGTCTTTTCCTTATGCGCTTTGATGGCTTCTTTGGTGATCTGGATGAAAGAGGCCGCCTCCAGGGAGGCGCCCCCCACCAGAAAACCGTCTATGTCTTTCTCCTGAAAGAGGGAGAAGGCGTTGTCCGGTTTAACCGACCCGCCGTATAGAATTATAGCACAGAGGCTGATTGCGTTTCCATATTTTTCTGTGAGCCTGTTCCGGATGAAATGATGGACTTCCTGAGCCTGAGCCGGCGTGGCAGTCTTGCCCGTGCCGATGGCCCACACCGGTTCATAGGCGATGACGGTCAGGCCGACCTGTTTCGCGTCTATTCCTTCCAGACCGGCGTCCAGCTGCTCCCGGACCCGGTTCATCGTTCGGCCCTCTTCCCGTTCCCGGAGCGTCTCCCCCAGGCAAAAAATCGGCGTCAAACGGTGCCGTAAGGCTGCCCGGATTTTCTTGTTCACAGCAGCGTCCGTCTCGCCGAAGAGCTGGCGTCTTTCGGAGTGGCCCAGGACGACATATCGGCAGCCGGCATCCACCAAAAGAACAGGGGAGACTTCGCCGGTAAAGGCGCCCTTGTCTTCCCAGTGCATGTTCTGGGCGCCCAACTGGACCGGGCTCTCGGAAACCACTTTCTTGACATGGGCCAATGAGGTGAAAGGGGGGATAAGGACCATTTCGGCTTCGGGCAGCTCCAGGCCGGCCTTGACCACCTGGGAAGCGAGCTGCTTGGCCTCTTCGGTGGTCAGATACATCTTCCAGTTGCCGGCCACCAGGGGAGGTTTGGCTGGGCCGTTCATGGCTTTTTCCATCCCAGGGCTTCCAGGCCGGGCAGGGTTTCATAAGCCAGAAATTCCAAACTGGCCCCCCCGCCCGTGGAGATATGGGTGATGCGATCAGTGAGGCCGGCTTGGGCCACGGCGGCCACTGAGTCGCCGCCGCCCACAATAGATATGGCCGTGGACTGGGCGATGGCCCGGGCGATGCCGACCGTGCCCCGGCTGAAGGCCGGGACCTCGAACACTCCCAGGGGCCCGTTCCAGACGATCGTCTTGGCCCGGGAAATGATCTTGCTGTAGGCCGCTACGGTTTTAGGGCCTATGTCCACGGCCATCAGGTCGGCGGGCAGGGGAAAGGCGTCCGCTATTCTCTCCGCTTTGGCCGCCTTGGCCTCGGCTGCCAAAACATGGTCAAGAGGCAGAAGAAAATTGACTTTCTTTTCCATGGCTATGGCCACGATCTTGAGGGCCAAATTCTTTTTGTCGTCCTCGACCAAGGATCGTCCGACTTCCTGACCCTGGGCCTTAAAAAACGTGTAGGCCATGGCCCCGCCGATGAGGATATCGTCGGCCTTGTTGATCAGGTTCTCGATGACCGGTATTTTGTCGGAGACCTTGGCCCCGCCCAGGATGGCCGTGTAGGGTTTCTGAGGGGAACGGACGGCCAGGCCCAAGAACTTGACCTCTTTTTCCAGCAGAAAACCGGGCGCGCTCGTTTTCACGTGCCGGGCGATGGCCGCCACCGAGGCATGGGCTCGGTGGCAGGAACCGAACGCGTCGTTGACATAGACGTCGATGCCCAGGGCCAGCTGGCCGGCAAAGGCGTCGTCATTGGAGGTTTCCTCAGCCTGGAAGCGGACGTTTTCCAGCAGGAGAACCTCGCCGTCCCGGAGCCCGCTCTTAAGGGACTCGACCTCAGGCCCGACGACCGCCCCGGCAAATTTGACAGGACGGCCGAGGAGCTCGGACAATCGGCCGGCCACGGGTTTCAGGCTGAGCTTGGGGTCGGCCTTGCCTTTGGGCCGCCCCAGGTGGGAGCAGACCACGACCCGGGCCTTGTTGTTGAGGAGATAGGTCAGGGTTGGGAGCGAAGCTTTGATGCGGGTGTCGTCCCGGATGTTCCCGCTTTCATCCAGGGGGACGTTGAAATCAACGCGGAGGAAAACCTTTTGGCCTTTGACCTCGAGAGATTGGAGCGATCTCATGGCGGCCTATTTCAGGATGAACTTGGCCAGGTCGCGCAGCCGGCAGGAATAGCCCCATTCGTTGTCGTACCAGGCCAGGACTTTGAGCAGGTTGCCGTCCACGACCTTGGTGTAGGGGCCGTCCACGATGGCTGAATGAGGGTTGGCCAGGAAATCAACCGAGACCAAAGGCTCATCGGTGAACTGGAGGATGCCCCGCAGCTTGCCCTCGGCTGCCGCCTTGAAGGTGGCGTTGACCTCTTTGTCGGTGATGGTCTTTTTCATCAGGGCCACCAGGTCCACCACCGACACGTTGGGCGTGGGCACCCGGATGGCGATGCCGTCGATCCGGCCTTTGAGCTCGGGCAGGACCAGGCCGACCGCTTTGGCCGCTCCGGTCGTGGTCGGGATCTGGCTCACCGCCGCGGCCCGGGCTCGGCGCAAGTCCTTGTGCGGCTGGTCGAGGATGTGCTGGTCGTTGGTATAAGCATGGATGGTGGTCATGAAGGCTTTCTCGATTCCGAAGCTTTCCTGGAGAACCTTGGCCACCGGCGCCAGGCAATTGGTGGTGCAGGAGGCGTTGGACAGGATGTGGTGCTTGGCTGGGTCGTACATGTGCTCATTGACGCCCATGACCACGGTCAGGTCCGGGTCGTCGGCCGGAGCGCTGAAGACAACCTTGGTCACGCCGCCGCGCATGTGCTTTCGGGCATCGGCGGCCGTCTTGAACTTCCCCGTGGACTCAAGGACCAGGTTGATCTTGTGGTCCGGCCAGGGAATGTTGGCCGGGTCCTTCTCGGCATAGACCCGGATGGGCTTGCCGTTGACCAGGATCGAATCCTGAGTGGCCTTGACCTCTTCGGAGAAGCGGCCCATAACGGAATCATACTTGAGAAGATGAGCCAGGGTCTTGGCATCGGTTATATCGTTGACGGCCACGATCTCGAGCGCCGGATCCTGGTAGGCAGCCCGGTAGAAATTCCGTCCAATGCGTCCGAAACCGTTGATACCGATCTTGATGCTCATGATTCCTCCTTTTTGAGCGATGAATATCGTCAAATTAGCATAAAAACCGCCAGGAAGGCAACGCTTTCAGGGTGTGCTAGAGGGCCTGGGGGAGGAGCGAGGCACCATCCCTGCCTCTCTTTCTCGGACGCAGCGCGAGCCGCGCCCTGCGACCAAGGGGAAGTCTCCCCTTGGAACCCCTGACGATCGGCGGAGCGCCGATCGTCGAGGGGTATCGAAGTAGGAGGCAGCGAATTGCGCCGCCTGAAGGTTTCGGGCGCGTGCCCCCGGCTTGATATTTAGTTTTTTTCTTTCGGTTCCTTAGAGAGAGCGAACCTCACCGTTACGGTGAAAACGATTTCATGAGCCTTGCCGTTAAGAATAAAGGGTTCGTACTTCCATTGTTTGACGGCTTCAGCGGCCGCCTGGTTGAGGGTTTCGTCGGGCGTCCCGTGGAGCAACAAAACGGCCTTGACGTTGCCTTGAACGTCGGTCCTGGCGGCCAGGACGACAGTGCCTTTTACGTTCTCTTTTTTCGCTTTTTCCGGATAGACCGGATTCACGGTCTTCAGAAGCTTGGGCGGCTTAACCGAGCCCACAACCTTTACGGCACCCTCTTCAAACTTAATGAGCTCCTGGGATTTGGCCGGAGGAGGAGGCGGCGGGGGAGGGGGAACGGTTAGGTCCAGCGGGGCTGTGATAAAGAACGAGCAGAAGTAGGGTTTGCCTTTCCGGTCTTCGAAGCCGAACACGGCGCTGTGTCCGCCGGCCAGGATCAGTTCTGTGGTCAGAATGGGCTTGGGCTTGTCCCCGTCTATTTCGCTGAAAACGACCATGAACTGTCCCGGGGCCTTGGGATTTTTGAGAGCGAGATAGAGCTGGAAGGCGTTCCCGTTCAAGCGGAAGTAGTGACGAACGCTGTCCGGAGCCTGCCCTCCCTCGCCGATAATTAGGTCGGCTTCGGTCAGCAGGCTGATGTCCTGGAGGTTAAAGACCCTTTTAATCTGTTGTCGTTCCTTCTCCAGGACGAGGCCGGTGGGCATGTTGGCCGAGATGGTGGGCTGGAGGTAGGAAGAAGTGACGAACTTGGGTGCTTCCAAGGGGCCTTGCCGAGTTCCCTCATAAACTCTGAGTTTCAGGTCCAGCCGTAGGGCGGCTTGAAGGGAACCGGCCAGGAAAGCGAGGCTAAGAAGGACGAGAGCTACCAAGCTTTTTCTTTTCATGGTTTTTCTCCTTTGTTGATTTGTTCCACCCAAATGAATGTGCGATTGACATCCTGGGTTTGAAAGATGAAAACCTGCGCAGGCTCGTCGTAGATTCTCAAGGATTGGATCTGGATTTTCGCCGCCAGTCCGGGGCCGGCGTCGGGCGGCGGACCGGTCAGGAGGGCGATGGCCAAGGCCAGGCCGGCCGCGGCCAGGCCGGCAGAGCTAAGAAGCCAAGGCCGTCGGTACCACAAAGTTGCTTCCTTCGATAGCTCCTCCTTTTCAAGGCTGCGGGCGAAATCCGGCCAAAAATCCTTGGCCGGCCCTATCTCGGCCGCGGAAAAGGTGGCCTTCCTGGCTTCTTCGACCTGGGCCAGGATATCTTGGCAATCCGGACAACCCCGCATATGCCGCCGGAGGAGCAGGACCTGCCAGGCCGGGAAGGGGAGGAGTTGTTGGAGAAGCTTTGCGGTCCGGCATTGTTTCATTTCAGGCCTCCTTCATGGCTGCCTTGAGCTTCTGGCGTGCCCGGAAAAGGTGGACATGGGCCGTGTTTTGAGAGCAGCTCAAGACGGCGGCAATCTCGGAGCCGGAGTACCCTTCCTGGGACCAGAGGTAGAGCGCCAGCCGTTCCTTTGGTGTGAGCGGCCGCAGCCAGCCAAACTGAAACGCGGCCGGGACTAAAGAGGGATCTGAACTCATGTGCATCTCGGCCGGGGCTTCCTGGGCATATCGGACCATGAGCTCCCGAGAACGCTTTTTCCTCCGGATACCGTCGAGACAGAGGTTGGTGAGCAGGGCATAAAACCAATTCTTGAAGCTCCGGCGAGAATCAAAGCTTCCCAGATTCCGGAATGCCTTAAGGAAAGCTTCCTGACAGGCGTCTTCAGCATCTTCACGGTTCAGAAGGACGTTCCAGGCGACGCTCATGGCGTACCGGCCGTACCTGGCCATAAGTTCCCGGTACGAATCAAGGCGACCTTGAAGGCAGCTCGTGACCAGTTCGTTGTCGGTCATGGTGCCTTGTCCTTCACCTTTTCCTACGTCTGATAAACCCGATTTCTTTACCCCGGCGACAGCCTCCCCCAAATTATATCGCCTTTTGGTCCTGGCTTTGCCCGCCAAGTTGACACCCCCCGGAGGTTATAGTACATTCCGGGCAAATACATCCTGAAGCCGACGCCGACACCTGCGCCAGGAGTGACAATGAAAATCCTCACCTCAGCCCAGATGAGGGAAATCGACCGCAAGACGATTGAAGATATCGGTATTCCCGGTCCGGTGCTGATGGAAAATGCGGGCCTGCGAGTCGCAGCGGCGCTAAGAGGTCTTTTTCCCGAAAAACGCGGCGGCCGCGTGGTGATTGTGGCGGGCAGGGGGAACAACGGCGGGGACGGCCTGGTGGCGGCCCGCCATCTCCAAGGCCTCGGATATGAGGTCGAAGTCCTGCTTCTGGCCAGGGTTGAAGAGCTTAAGGGCGAGGCCCTGCTCAACGCCCAAATCTGCCGGAACATGGGCGTCCCGCTGCGGGAAACAGCCGGACCTCAGGATTGGGCGGCGGCGGCCAGGGCTCTTCAGGGCGCCCGGATCATTGTGGACGCTATTTTCGGCACCGGCCTGGTCAAGCCGGCCGAGGGACTTTATGCCCAGGCCATCCAAGACATCAACAAGGCCAAGGCCTTCAAGCTTTCCATCGACATTCCTTCCGGCCTTTCCTCGGACACTTCTCGGCTCATCGGCCCCTCAGTCAAAGCCGACCTGACCGTCGCCCTGGCCGCGCCCAAGGTCGGACATGTTCTTCCTCCAGCCGAGGACATGGTGGGCGAGCTATTGATCGCGGACATCGGCATCCCTCGGGCTCTTTTTGATGACAGGAGTCTGACTCTGGAGATGGTGGATGACGAGGTTGTGATCCCGCTATTCAGACGCAGAAAACGTGAGACACATAAGGGGACCTACGGCCATCTGCTCGTCATCTCCGGTTCGCTGGGCAAGACCGGCGCGGCAGTCATGGCCGGCCGGGCCGCCCTTAAGATGGGCGCCGGCCTGGTGACCGTGGCCACGGCCGCTTCTTGCCTGCCCCTGGTGGCCAGGTCCACGCCGGAGCTCATGACCGAGCCTTTGGCCGAGACCAAGGAAAAAACCATCGCCGCCGAGGCTGCCGGCCGCGCCGTCGAGCTTTGTCGCGGCAAAGACGGCCTGGTCCTGGGGCCGGGCCTGTCCAACCATCCCTCTACGGCCAGGTTCGTCGGCGAGCTGCTGGCCAAGGTCAAGTTGCCGGTGGTCATCGATGCCGACGGGCTCAACATCCTGGCTGAGAACCAGAGCCTTATGAGCCAGCTTCCCCGGCCGGCCATCCTGACCCCCCATCCGGGAGAGTTCGGCCGTTTCCTCGGGTTGGATGCGGCCGGGGTGCTGGATCAAAGATTGGCCCTTGTCCAGGAATTCGCTAAAAAGCACGGGGTGATCCTGGTGCTCAAAGGCCACCGGACTTTGACCGCTGCGCCGGACGGCCGGATTTTCATCAATTCCACCGGCAATCCGGGCCTGGCCACCGGAGGTTCGGGCGATGTGCTGAGCGGCATGATCGGAAGCCAGCTCGTCCAAGAGAAAGAAGCCTGGAAAGCCGCGCTGTCAGCCGTATACGTCCACGGCCTGGCCGGAGATTTAGCCGCCCAAAAGCTCAGTCAGAAAGCCCTCACCGCCACCGACATCATCCGTTTCCTTCCGGCCGCACTCAAGGAACTGGAAGAGAAAGCATCGAATAAAAAGCATGAATAGGGGTCGCCCTCCGGCCATGAAACAAGAGCTCCGGGAGATTCGGGAATATCGGAGTCTGAGCGAAAAGGAAACTCTTGAACTGGCCCAACGGCTGGCCGAAAGCTTCCTGGGCCATGAAGTGGTCCTCCTTGTGGGCGAATTGGGCGCGGGCAAGACTGTGTTCGCCAAAGGCCTGGCCGCGGGACTGGGCCTGGAGGACGCTGTCCAGGTGTGCAGCCCTTCCTACACCCTGCTCAACATCTACCAGGGAAAGCATCTCATCTTTCACTTCGACCTTTATCGTCTGGACAAGCCGGCCGATATCGAAGACCTCGGCCTGGAGGATTATCTTGACCGAGGGGTGGTGATCGTCGAATGGGCGGAGAAGCTCCACTTTCCCCTGGAAGCTATCCGGGTCGAAATTTCGATCGGGCCGGTAAACGTACGAACGATACGAATCACCCGCTGAAAGGCTCTGAATACGCTCTCAATTTTTGCGGCTAGGCCGCCAAGTTTCCTCTTTTTATAAAATGGATTTCGGTAAATGGTTGACTGTTACTATTTATCTTTTATGGACAAAACCGTTGACCTAAGTTCGTGTGTCACCTTGGCGATATTCCTGGCGCTCATGATGGCTGAGACGACAGCGATTCCGTCCGCGCCGGCCTGGATGACCTCCGCGGCGTTGTCCCGAGTGATGCCGCCGATGGCCAGGACCGGAATCGAAAGACGGGCGCAGATGTCCCTGAGGCCTCGAAGACCCAGCGGGGTAAGGGGAGTGTCCTTGGTCGGGGTAGGGAAGACGGGTCCCAGGCCGACATAATCCACTCCTTCTTTTTCGGCTTTCCGAGCTTCCCCAAGGTTGGACACGCTCAGCCCAACAAGCCTGCTTTTTCCCAATAACCGCCGAGCCGCCGCAATCGGCAGGTCGTCCTGGCCCAGATGAACCCCGGCGGCGCCGCAAGCCAGGGCGATATCAGGACGGTCATTGATAATGAGAGGGATCTTTTTCTTCCGGAGGAGGGAAGCCGCTTTCAGGCCGAGCTTCAAGAAGGCAGTAGCTGAAAGCTTCTTGGCTCGAAGCTGGACCAAGGTTACACCGCCGGCCGCCGCCTGGCCGATGATGTCGATGAGGTCCCTGTCTCCGGCGCTTTCCACGTCTGCCACAAGACATAGAGTCCAGTCTATAAATGCCTTAGAATCTTTTAATCTATGAACCTCTCTTGCTCTCCTGTATTCAGAAGGGACAGAGGCTGGCGTATTGAGGAAAGGCTGGCGGGCGGGCTTTGCGCAAGGACGAGCGGGGACGCGCCGTGCTATCCTGCTCTCAATATCGTAGGAATGAAGATCCCTCCGGATTTTTTCCCGCATTTTAATCCAACCGGCTTTTCATGTAGAGATAGAGCAAGTATCCGGAGCCCAGGCAGATGGCCAGGGCAACAGTCGTGCCCAGGGCCAGCCCCCATTCTTTATAGAGGAACCGGGCCAGAACGGCATAGAGGACGATGTTGACCTCGCCGCTGATCATCAAGGACTTGGCCACGGCCCGCGAGAAGTCGGCCCCTTCGTCATGATAAGTGATGACCAGGGTGGAGAGGAACATGGCCGGGAAGGTCGCAAAGAGCCCGCCGAATACCGGCCCCCCCAGCTTGCCCATCAGCACGGCAAAAGCAATGACCGTTCCCCCAAAAAAGGCGCGGACAAACACCTGGCTGCGGGTGTGCCTGACCCGGATCCCTTGGCGGGAGGGGATGTTCATGGCTTTTTCGACGATCAGGATGCAGCCGGCGGCCAGAACCAGCCAGCCGGCCAGGGAAATCCATAAGTGTTTTAGGCCGACGGCCAGGAGTAAGCCGGCTTGAACAGCCCAGACCGCCAGAGCAGCGAGCAGGCCGGACCACAGCCCCTTTTTGATCCAATACAGGTAAGCCACTAAAAAGACGCCATTGAAGCCTTGAACCAGGGGGATGACCGTGGTGGCTGAAGAAGCGGCCTGGGGAGACTGGGTGAGCCCGATGAACAGCAGCGCCACCACCACTGTGGAGGGCAGGCCGCCGATGAGGCCCCCAACCTTGCTGCCGTACTTTTCCGCGGCCAGAGTGCTCAGGCTGACCCACACGCTGCCGATGATGAAGCTCAGGGCGAGCTTTGTGAAAAATGCAATATCCATGCTTACTGAAATATCTTGATAGTCATACAGAAGTCAAGCTTTTGATATTGCATATTATAACTCATGCCTTTTTTCATAGAAGCATCTCATTTTCTGTGATGCGCCCCGATCTTCATGGGGTGGCGCGGCTCAGGGCTCCCCGCCGGCCGAAGCTACCCCGAGACGCCCTCGGGCTCTTTTGAAATCATTAAACCTCCCGTCCCCCTTGGGCAATCAAGGGGGAGTTCGAAGGCGTCTCGGGAGAGGTCGGAGGCCGGCGGGGATGGGCCGCGACAGGACCCTCCATGTTTCTGTTTTCATCACAGAAATTGAGATGCTGACCTTTTTCATTGACAACCCGGCCGCAGTTCGATTTAAATGGATTCGGCGCCCACCCCACATGGAAAGGACAACAGCATGAAAGACATCAAGGACAAGATCTGCGAGGTCAAGGATTTTCCCAAGCCGGGCATCGGGTTCAAGGACATCACGCCCGTCGTCCTGGACGGCGCCAGCTTCAAAAAGGTCATCAACAAACTGGCCGTTTGGGCCAAGAAAAAACGGCCCCAGCTCATCGTCGGCATTGAATCCCGCGGATTCTTGTTCGCCGCCCCTGTGGCCCACAAACTGGGCCTGGGGATGGCCGTCATCCGCAAGAAGGGAAAGCTGCCGCGCCGGACTGTCTTCGTTCAGGCGCCCAACGAATATGCCGTGGAGTTCTTTGAGATGCATGCCGATGCGGTCAAACCCGGCCAGCGCGTCCTGATCATCGACGACCTGATCGCCACCGGCTCTTCCTCCATCAGCGCCATCAACCTGGTCCAAAAGCTCAAAGGCCGGGTGGTGGGTTTCGGCGCTTTAGTCGAGCTCAGCTTTCTCAAGGGCGGGGAGGCCATTCGGAAGGCCCACCCCAAGGTGGATGTCTTCAGCCTGATCCGATTGGAGTCCTAAAGGAGCTTATCAGATGGTGCCCGAGAGGGGGATAGCCATGAGCACCAGACTTGACCGGATGTTCCGTCTCCGGGAGAGCGGCACCAGCCTGGGCCGGGAAGCCCTGGGCGGAATCACCACTTTTATGACCATGTCCTATATCATTTTCGTCCAGCCTGCCATTTTGTCCAAGGCCGGCATGGACTATGGTGCGGTCCTGACCGCCACTTGCCTGGCTTCGGCCCTGGCCACGCTCCTGACCGGGCTGCTGTCCCGCTATCCCATCGCCCAGGCCCCGGCCATGGGGCACAATATTTATTTCGCCTATATGGTCTGCGGAGCGGTGGCCGCGGGTGGAATGGGCTATTCCTGGAAGGTGGCCCTGGGCGCGATCGTCATTTCCGGGACGGTTTTCGTCATCCTCTCCCTCCTGGGCGTCTGGGAAAAGCTGGTGGCCGCTGTGCCGGATTCGCTTAAGTATGGCATCGCCGTAGGCATCGGCTTGCTCATCGCCTTTGTGGGACTGCAGTACGGCGGCCTGGTGACAGCCAACTCGAACGTCCTGGTCGAATTGGGAGATTTCGCCAGCCGGCCGGCCTTGCTGGCCTTGTCCGGGCTGCTGCTGACCATCATCCTCATGGCCCTCCGCGTGCCCGGCGCCATCCTGCTGGGCATCATCGGCACGGCCCTGCTGGGCTTGCCCATGGGCGTGGTCAAGTATCAAGGCCTCTTATCCGCGCCCCCCAGCCTGGCTCCCACCTTTTTGCAGATGGACGTGGTGGGCGCCTTCCGGACAGGCCTTTTCACCGTCATTTTCGTTTTTCTTCTCCTGGATGTTTTTGACGCGGTGGGCACCCTGATCGGGGTGGGAGGACAGGCCGGGTTCATCAAGAACGGCCGCTTGCCCCGCGCCAACCAGGCCATGCTGGCCGACGCCCTGGGCACCGTGGGCGGCGCTCTGCTGGGCACCTCGACCGTATCCAGCTATGTGGAGAGCGCCGCCGGAATCGCCCAGGGTGCCCGGACCGGGCTGGCCAATTTCTTCACAGCGGCCCTCTTCCTGCTGGCTCTCTTCTTCAGCCCTGTGGCCAAGATGATCGGCGGGGAGTACCTTTTTGAAGGCCGCGTGATTCATCCCGTCATCGCGCCGGCTCTCATCGTTGTCGGCTACTTCATGATGAAATGCGTGACGTTCATCCGTTGGGATGACCTGACCGAGGCCATCCCCGCTTTCCTGGCTATCCTCATCATGCCCCTGACCCTCAATATCACGGAGGGCATTTCCTTCGGGTTCATTTCTTTCTCGCTGATGAAGCTCGTCGCCGGTCGGGGCAGGGAGGTCAATTGGATGGTCTATCTCATCTCGGCGCTTTTTGTCCTGCGCTATTTCTTGGCCTGAGGAGCCGTCGAATCAATGTTGGGAGCTCAATGGTCATGCGCAGATTAAGGCCGAGGCCGGCGGCGGCAGGCTTGCTCCTTATCATCATCCTGGCGGCAAGCTGCCTCCCGCCCCTGCCCAAGACGGACCTCACCGCCGAGCCTTCCGGCCTCAGCTGGGCGGCCCGAACCCTGTCCCGAATGACCCTGGAGGAAAAAATCGGACAGATGCTCGTCGTCCGCGCCGGCGGGAGTTTCGCCAACGCCGAGAGCGAGACTGTGCGGAACCTGGAATCCATGGTGGCCCGGCTCAAGGTCGGCGGCCTGACCGTTTTCGCCGGGCAGGTCATGGAAACGGCCTGGCTGATCAACCATCTTCAAAAATTAGCCGACGTTCCATTGCTGATATCTTCCGACTATGAAAGAGGGGCGGCCAACCGGGTGGAGGGCGCCACGCTGTTCCCGCCGCTTATGGCCATCGGCGCTACGGATTCAGAAGAACTGGCCTTCCAGATGGGCCGGATCACGGCCGTCGAGGGACGGGCCATGGGCGTCCACCAGGCCCTGGCGCCCGTGGCCGACGTTAACATAAACCCCCGCAATCCCATCATCAACACCAGGTCGGTGGGCGAAGACCCGGAGCAGGTGGGCCGCTTGGCTCGAGCCTTCATCTTGGGTTGTCAGCAGTACGGCATATTGGCCACGGCCAAACATTATCCGGGCCATGGCGATACCGAAATCGACACTCATCTCAACCTGGCCGTCATCCAGGGCGACCGGGTGCGACTGGATAATGTCGAGCTCTATCCTTTTAGGCGGCTGGTGGAGGCCGGCGTCATGTCCGTCATGACCGGGCATCTGGCCGTTCCGGCGCTCGACCCGACAGCCGGCCTGCCGGCCACTCTATCTCCGGCCATTTTGACCGGGCTTTTGAGAGAAAAGCTGGGATTCAGAGGCCTAATCCTCACCGATGCCATGGACATGGCCGGTATCACGGCGCTCTACCCGGCCGGGGAAGCGGCGGTCAAGGCTGTGGAGGCCGGTGTGGATATGGTGCTTCTCCCTGCCCAGCCCCAGGAAGCGGCGCTGGCTTTGATGGGAGCGGTCCGCTCCGGACGCATTCCCCTGCACCGGATTAATTCCTCTATTCGCCGGATCCTGAACATAAAAGCCCGGCTTGGCCTCCATCGACAAAAGCTGGTGCCGTTAGAGCGCCTTCCCGAGATCATCGGCTCCCCTGAGCACCGTCAATGGGCGACCCGGGCTTTTGAGGATTCCTTAACCCTGGTCAGGAATGAGGGACCGGTCCTGCCCCTGGCCGACGATCGCCGCAAGATCGCCGTCCTCAGCCTGAGCAGCGATGAGGACGATTATTTCGCCGGCCGGACATTCATCCAGGAGGTTCTCAAGCGCCGGCCGGACACTGTCTTTTCCTATGCCGATGCCCACACCTGCGCCGCCGAGATCCAGGCCGGCCTGGAGAAGGCCAAACAGGCCGATGCTGTGGCAGTGGCTCTTTTTTCCAACCTGCGCGATAAAAAAGGCACGGTGGGCCTTAACCCGGCCCACATCCAGGCGGTCAAAGACCTGGCCGCCGTCCAGAAGAATATGGTTGTGGTGTCTTTCGGCAGCCCCTACTTCTTCCAAGAATTCCCGGAGGTTCCCTGCTACCTGTGCGCTTACAAGAGCTCTCTGGAATCACAGCAAGCGGCGGCCCGGGCTCTGTTCGGTGAACTCGATGTGAAGGGCAAACTCCCAGTATCTCTGCCGGGATTCTATGAGCGAGGGCATGGCCTTATAATTTCCGCGAAACCCCGCCTTCTTGCTATTGATAAGGAGGAGCATTTTTGAAAAAAGATCGTTTATCGGCCTCGGCTATCGGCAAATTGAAAAAGAGGATGGCCCGTTTTCCTAGCCTGCCCTTGATCCATAAACCAACCCCTGTGCAGAAGATGAACAGGCTCACCGGCCTATTCGGCGGGCCGGACATCTGGATGAAGAGGGAAGATCTGACCGGCCTTGCTTTCGGCGGGAACAAGTCGCGGAAGATGGAGTACATCCTGGCGGATATTCTAGGCCAGAAAGCGGACACGGTCATCACCTGGGCCAGCCTTCAGTCCAATTGGTGCCTGCAGATGTCCGCGGCCGCCCGCATGTTCGGGATCGAACCGATCCTTGTCCTGTTCAAGACCTACGACCTGCCCGAGGAACCGGATGGAAACCTGCTCCTCGACCGCCTTCTGGGCGCTGAGGTGCACATCAAGGAAGCGGGCCGGGGAAAAACGGTCAGCCTGGAAACGGGTCTCAGCCATCTGGAAGCCGCGGCCTATGAGGCGCGGAAAAAGGGCCGGCGACCTTATCTTGTGCCCGTGGGAGGGTCGATGCCGGCGGGCTCGATGAGTCAACCCCTGGGCGCTCTGGCCTATGTTCAAGCACTGATAGAGCTGGCCGAGCAAATGGGGGCTCTTGGGCTTCAAATTGGCGCCGTGGTCCACGCCACGGGCTCGGGCGGCACCCAGGCCGGACTGGTCGTGGGCGCCAAAGCCTTGGGGCTGGAGACGCGGATTATCGGCATCAGCGTCTCCGAGGAGAAGACCTCCTTGGCCCGGATCGTGCTCGACATCTGCCGGCGGACCGAAGAAACCTTGGGCCTGGGGACTGTGGTGAATCCGGAGGACGTCATCGTCCTGGATGACTATTTGGGCCAAGGCTATGGAATTGTGGACCGCAACGTGGCCCGGATTGTGGCCGAGGTCTTCCGGGCCGAGGGTGTCGTGCTCGACCCGGTCTATACGGCCAAGGCCATGGTCGGCCTACAAGATTTGGCCCACAAACGGTTTTTCCGGCCCGGGAAACCGGTTGTTTTCTTCCACACCGGCGGCACGCCCGCCCTATTCCCCAACCGACGCAAACTGCTCGAGCTTTTGTGAAAGGCGTCCTGCCTACCGAGTGCCGATGTTCTTCAGGTACTTGAGGAACTCGCTGTCCGTGGATAGAAAGAGCCAGGTGTTGGCGTCCAGGGTGGTGCGGTAGGTGTCCAGCGTTTTCCAAAACTGGTAGAACTCCGGGTCGGCGTTGTAGGCCTGGGCATAGATGCGGGTGGCCTCGGCGTCGGCCTTGCCCTTGATCTCCTGGGCCTGCTTGTATGCCCCGGACTGGATGCGCTTCAGCTCCCGTTCCTTCTGTCCGCGGATTTCGGCGCTCTTGCCGTCCCCCTCGCTGCGGTACTGGGCCGCGATACGCTGCCGCTCGGCGATCATCCGGTCAAAGACTTTCTGCTGGACTTCTTCCACATAATTCACCCGCTTGATCTGGACATCGCGCAGCTCGATGCCGAACTCGGGGGTGATGGCCGCGGATTTTTCCAGGATGATGCGGGAAATCTTTTCCCGGCCGATGGTCACGTGTCCCAGCTCCTCTTCAGTCTGGATGATGGAGGTTTCTTCGCTCTTCTCGAAGGGACGGTTTGAGGAACGGACGGTCTCGATCAGGTCGTGGTTGGCCACGGCGTTCCGAGTCTCGCCGTCGATGATGTCGTCCAGGCGGGAGTGGGCGCCCCTTTCGTCCTTGACCCTCTGGAAGAAGACCAGCGGGTCGCTGATCCGCCAGCGGGCATAAGTGTCCACCCAGATATATTTTTTATCCTTGGTGGGGATTTGGTTGGAATCGCCGTCCCACTCCAACCAGCGCTTTTCGAAATAATTGGCCTTCTGGATGAGGGGCAGCTTGAGATGGATGCCCGGCTGGGTGACCATTTTGCCCATGGGCCGGCCGAATTGGGTGATGATGACTTGGTTGGTCTCGGTGACGATGTACACCAGGCCGGACACACCCAGGAGGACGACGACGAGTAAGCCGATCAATAGGATGGTTTTAAGCGGGGCGTTCATTTCTTCACCTCCTCACCCAGGTTGAGCAGCGGCATCATGTTCTTCTGGATCTCGTCGAAGATGATCTTCTTGGTCAGCTTGGGCAGGATGTCGTTGATCGTTTCTAAATAGAGCCGCCGGCGGGTGACCGAAGGCGCCTTGACGTATTCCCGGTACACGGCCGTAAAGCGGCTGGCATCACCCAGGGCGTTGTTGACCCTTTCCGTGGCATACCCTTCGGCGCCCCGGATCGTTTGCTCCGCCTCGCCCTTGGCCTTGGGAATCTCCTGGTTATATTCCGACCAGGCCTCGTTGATCTTCTTCTCCTTCTCCTGGAGGGATTGGTTGACCTCGTTGAAGGCGGGTTTGACGGGGTCGGGAGGGTTGATGTCCTGGAAGATGAGCTGGTTGACGTCGATGCCGATTTGGTAGATGTCGCACAAATGCTGCAGGTGCTCCTTGGCCCCGTTGGCGATCCGGGCCCGGCCGACGGTCAGCACTTCGTCCACCGAGTTGTCGCCCACGATCTTGCGCACCACCGCCTCGTTCATATCGCGGAACGTCTCATCGGCGTTCCGCATCTTGAAAAGGTACTTGTAGGGGTCCTTGATCTTGTATTGGACGATCCATTCCACGACCAGGACATTGAGGTCGCCGGTGAGCATGACCGCTTCCTCCAGCGACTCGGGCGTGGTCCGGTACTCGGTATGGACGCCGGCCTTGACCGTGCGGAAGCCGAACTCCATCTTGAGCTGACGCTGGACAGGAACCTTGGTCAGACTCTCCATCCCCAGGGGGAGTTTGAGATGAAGCCCGGGCTCAGTCGTCCGGACAAACTTTCCGAAGCGGAGGATGACGCCCACCTCCTCGGGGCTGATGGTGTAGATCGAGCCCCACAGGACGATGATCAGAATGACCGCCGCCACCGCCAGCTTGACGATGGATGAGGGGATCTTGGGAAAGTAGATTGGTTTAGACGGAAAATCTTGAGGCATGAAGACCTCCTTGTTTAATCATTAAGCCTTTATGATAGCACAGGTGTCGGCGAGGTACCAGGCATCCTTCCACCGAGGGCCGCATCTCCTTTTGCTTGATCTCCCATTCAAGAAGAGGAGGGGTCCTGTCGCGGCTCTTCCCCGGCCGTGCTCGCAAAGCTGCGCGCGGGCGGGGAGCCCCTTCGCCGCGCCACCCCTCCCCATGAATCACCCGGCCGGAGATGCTTCCGATCTCATAACGGGACCGCCGTCTAAGGCTCCTCAAGGAAGGCGGCCAGGGTGTCGCCCAGTTCGTCCAGGTCAATGTGGGTCGCTGCGGCTGGGGCAGAATCAAAAACATGGAGGTTCTTCAAGCCCGTGCCGGTGATGACCAGCACAGCCTGGTCCCTGGGCTTAAGGGGGGTCATGTCCTGGAGTTTGATCAGGCCGGCCAGGACAGTGGCCGAATCGGGCAAGCAGAACAGGCCTTCTTTTTCGGCCAACATCCGTTGCGCCTCCAGCATCTCCTCGTCGGAGACGGCTAGGATGGTCCCGCCCAGCTCCCGGACCAGTTTGAGGACGATGTTTCCTCCGGGAGGGTTGGTGTTGGAGATGGCCTGGGCAATGGTCGAAGGGTGAGGGAATCTTTCAAAGGTTTTCTTTTCTTCGGCGAAAGCTTTGGCCAGGGGCGCACAGCCGGCGGCTTGAACGCCGACCAGGAGGGGCAGATGGCTGAACAGCCCCTCCTCCCGAAGGTCCAGAAAAGCGCGGGCCAGGCCGATGAAATGGCCGCCGGCGCTCACCGGAACGACCAACACCTCGGGCGGCCGGCTGCCCATCTGATTGAAGATCTCGAACCCTGTGATTTTGTAGCCTTCCAGGCGCAGGGGGTCGACCGAGTTGGCGAAATAGATGCCGTGCTTCCGGCCCAGCTCAAAACTGCGGCGGAACAGCTCGCCGTAGTCTCCCCGTACAGCCATCAGGACCGGCCGGTGGACGGCGGCGGCCAGGATCTTCTCCGGGCTCGTGTCCTCTTTGACCAGCACAAACGTCTTGAGCCCGGCCCGCGCGCCGTAGGCGGCCGTGGAGGCGGCCATATTGCCCGTGGACACGGTGCCGATCTTCTTGAGGCCGAGAGAGACGGCCTTCTGAACGACCACCGTCGTGCCGCGGTCCTTGAAGCTCCAGGTGGGGTTGACGCTCTCATTTTTGGCCCAGATGGTGATGCCCAATTCCCGGCTCAAACGGGGAAGCGGGAGCAGGGGAGTGTCTCCTTCGGACAGGCTGAGGGCCGGATCGACCCCCGATAGGGGCAGGAAATCGGCATAGCTGGCCAGGGCCAGCGGCTGGGAGAGATGAATATGGCGTTTTCGGTCGGGTCGTTGGAAGAGGACCGGCTCATGGCAATCCGGGCAAAAAGGGTCGAAGACGTCCCATTCCCTGTCCCGGCCGCAGATCAAGCACTGGACGATGTCCATGGCCCCTAGCTATATCATAAATGAAATAAAAAGGGGACGGGGCTTGGATGTTTCAGGCCTAATAAATTAAAATTGTTCGTGGAAGGGCAAAAAAAAGTGAATGAATTGCACGCGAGTCCGAAACCGCCTGACGACGAACATTCTATTCCTCTTCCCGAGAGCAAGAGAGACGAAACGCGGCGGACATCACAACTGGCCCGCCATCGCGTGACCTGGATAATCTAAAAGCTTATTGCAGGGCCTGGGCGACAATCTCGGCCAAATCCAGCACCTGCACTTTTTCACCAGCCTTCAAATCTTTGATGCCGTCTTCAAACATGGTCATGCAATATGGGCAGCATACGCAAATCGTCCTCGGGTCTTCCTTCAGGGCTTCCTCGACCCGCTCGTGGTTGATACGCTTGCCGACGTTTTCCTCCATCCACATGTGTCCACCGCCGGCGCCGCAGCAAAAAGACCTATTCAAGCGGCGTTTCATCTCGGTGGGGGCATGATTGATCACCCGGGCCAGGACTTCTCGAGGAGCCTCGTAGATTCCGTTGTGGCGTCCCAAATAGCAGGAATCATGAATCAGCACTTTGCCCAGGTCTCCATTCCCGTTCAATTTCAGCCGCTTCTCCTTTATCAATCCGCGAATAAACTCGGCATGATGGATGACTTCCCAATCCACACCGTACTGATGGTAGTCGTTCTTCAGGGTATGATAGCAATGGGGGCACTCGGTGATAATCTTTTTTACCCCCCGATCCTGGAACATCTTAATATTGTCTTTAGCGATGCGATCGAAAACGTATTCATTCCCAAGACGCCGCAGGCTGTCCCCACAGCATAGTTCATCCTTACCCAAGATTCCCCACGAAATACCTGCCGCGTCCAGGATACGGGCTATAGCCAGGCTGATGTGTCGGTTTCGAGCGTCAAAGGCGCCGGCGCAGCCAACATAAAATAAGTACTCGGTTTTGCCGGCCTCAAAAGGCTTGGTTTCAATTCCCGAGGCCCACTTTGCTCGGTCGGCCGGCGCGATCCCCCAGGGATTGCTGCGCTGTTCGGTATTCTCAAAAAGGTTTAGCAATTCGTCGGGGAACTTCGCTTGCATCTGCACAAGATGACGGCGCATATCGATAATTTCCCAGATATGCTCGATGTAAACAGGACACACTTCCATGCAGCCGCCGCAGGTGGTACAGGCCCAGATGGCTTCCACGGGAACGCTACCCTCCTGATCATCGCCGATGAGGGGTAGCACGGGCGCTTGTTTTTTCGTAATGAATGGGCCGTTTTTAAGCATGTTCGCCTTAATATCGCGGATAACCAACCGGGGATTGAGCTTTTTGCCGGTAGATGCCGCAGGGCAAATCTCCTGGCAGTAGCCGCAAACAACACAGGATACGGAGTCCAGGAGTTGTTTCCAGGCGAAATTATCGACCCGGTCCACTCCAAAACTCGAGGAGTCGTTTAAATCGATCCGCTCGGGAGTGCCTTTGGGAGGCGTCCTTCGGAGAAGGTCATTGAGCGCGCCGGCGATCATATGCAGGTAGCGCGTGTACGCGATCATGCCCAGGACGATCAAGACGAATACCCAGTGGCTCCAGAACCAGAAGCTGTGCCATTTCGCTATTGTCGCGGCGTTGGTATAGAGATGACTCACAGCCGTGCTCAGAGGTGGAGTGAGGATGCCCAAGCCCGCGGGAGGATGTCCCGCGGCAATCTGCGTGGCAATCTTGCCCACGTGCGTTATGGGATGAATGAGAACCGTAATCAGGATGATCAGCGCCTCCGCAGTTTGCTGTCCCTTCAATCTCGCTGGTTTGACGATATAACGGCGAATGATCCCCCAGACCGTGCCGATCACGATAACGGGAGCCACGAAATCCATAACCCACGTGTAATATCCGTAGATTTTGTTGTGTTCCATGACGTCGGGGATGCCGAATCCGGACGCGATGACGATGAAGAAAAAGTAGTAAGTTACAAAAAAGAGAAAACCCCAGACTATGAACAGGTGACCCACGCCGCCCCTGTCCTCGCGAGTGATGTTTTTGAACTGACATTTTTGGATGATGACATCGCCGAGCGCCCTTAGCGCCCTGTTGACGAGATGGCCGAATTTCTCGCTTCGTCTGCCGAGGGATATCAGTCTAAAAAGCTGATAACCCCTGAACAAGAAGACTCCGGCAGCTAGGGCAGTTAAGCCCCAGAACAAGACGAATCCAAGCGCTCCAAGATCACTTACTGGGTTCATGATGAATGTCCTCCTTAACTACCCTCAAACCCGCTACCCGAACATTACAAGTCAGTCTTGTCTTTCCTAATGGCTCTCAAAATATCGGCTGTCCCAACCTCCGCCTTTTTTCGTTGAGCATGATCGGGCCTACCCTTGTTCGTTCTTTGTCCGTAATTCTTTGATCCGATCGGTAATGGCAGGAACGATCTTGAAGAGGTCCCCCACAATCCCATAGGTAGCGACCTCGAAAATGGGGGCGTGCTTATCCCGGTTGATGGCGATGATCACATCCGAACTCTGCATACCCACAAGGTGCTGAATGGCACCGCTGATGCCGCAGGCGATGTAAATCTTGGGCCGGACGGTCTTGCCGGTCTGACCCACTTGGCGTTCCGGAGGCATCCAGCCGGCTTCGACCGCGCTGCGTGAAGATCCAACCACGCCACCCAGTTCATCAGCGAGCTCTTGGAGGATTTTAAAATTTTCTTTGGACATCATCCCGCGACCTCCGGAAACAATGACCTCGGCCGCAGCGATATCCACATCTTGTCCATGCTTGCGGTCATCGATCATCTCGAGCATCTTGACCAAGATATCCTCTTCTTCGATAGCTGGAGATTCACGGATAACCACCCCTGTGCGCGAAGAGTCCTTTGCAGGCAAGGACATGACGTGCGGCCTAACGGTGGCCATCTGCGGCCGCGTTCTCTCCGTCAAAATGGTCGCCATGATGTTGCCGCCGAAGGCTGGGCGGGTTTGAAGCAAAAATCCCCGGTCATCGATATCCAGCCCGGTACAGTCCGCGGTCAGTCCGGTAGCGAGGTCGGTGGCCACGGCACCGGCCAGATCCCTTCCCAAACCGGTAGCGCCCACGAGTATGATCTCCGGCTTGAATTTGCGCACAAGATGACAAATAGCCTTATAGTATGGCTCGGTGCGATAGTGACGAAATACGGGAGCATCAATCAGATAAGTTTTGGTCGCACCATGAGCAAATGCTTCCTGGCATAGGTGTTCCACGCCGTGGCCAATGACCACCGCGCACAGCTCGACGCCCAGGGCCTTGCTCAGATCGGCCCCGACACCCAATAGTTCCCAGGAAACGATGGCCGGTTTTCCATCTGTCTGCTCGACATAAACCCAAACGCCAGAGTAGTCCTTGAACTTCGCCGCTGCCTTTGCTTCTGCTTCAGCCGGTTGTGCTTCAGCCACCTCAGGAGCCGCTTCCATCTCCTTCTTGGCCAATTGCTCCAGGATTTTCAGTTGTTCGGGCGTGAAGTACATCTCAAGGGCATCGACAGGGCATGCTTTGAGACATCTGCGGCAACCCGTGCACTTTTCGAGGTCAATGATGGGTTCGCCGGCCTCGTTCATAGTTATCGCTTGAGGCTTACAATCACTCTGGCAACGTGCACCGCAAGCGATACACTTATTGGGGATGAGCCTGGCGAATCCTAAGGGTTTCCTGATTTTCTTCTTCTTCTCTTCCATTTTTCAGCCTCGCACATTTTAGAGGGCCAGAATATCTTTCTGAATCAATGTGTCGATTAACAAGTGGGCGGCTTCCTTGGGCTTATTCACTCCGTCGCCCAATATCTCCCCCTTGGCTCTTTGCGGCGAGAAAATCTTGCGCACCCAAGTCGGTGAGCCCTTTAACCCGACCATCTCCTCGGGCAGTTTCATGACCTTGTTATCCCAAATCAAGACATCCGTAATCTCGGACTTCAACCGCATGGGCACTGTTGGATAGCGAGGCCTGTTGATCTCCCTGACCACCGCAATCATAGCGGGCAAGGGGGCCTCGACGATCTCGTGCCTCCCCTCCAGTTTGCGCCTGACTTTGACCTTCTTGGCTTTTAAGTCGACGTTCTGTATTTGATCGACCAAAGTGAGCTGTGAATAATTCAAGCGGGTGGCGAT
>Ga0299912_10001051_pt1 | contig 22306 bp, 17 predicted proteins | sample RVTome_2_FD_207667 | JGI IMG/M metagenome (GOLD analysis project Ga0299912, IMG submission 207667) | Soil microbial communities from uranium-contaminated site in the Upper Colorado River Basin, Wyoming, United States - RVT95D214 (version 2) ... | reverse complement strand
ACGCCCCGCCGACATCGGGTGATTTACTGCGGGTCACCGTGAAAGGTGTCACCCCTGGCTGTAAGATGACTATTAAGCCGAACGTAGCACGCGGTGGTGTGGTCTTAACAAACCCAAATGAACCCTTTGATGTCAATTCGCTCGGCTACACCTTCAACTATTGCATGACTAATGTCGGTGACACGGAGTACAAGGACTGGGTTGCCTGGGCAAGGCCTAAGTGCTGGTGCTATAAGAGGCAGTGCCGTAGTGATATCGACGGGCTCTCGAAGTTTGGCATCTGGGTCAGTCTGGAGGATTTGACAATCCTCAGAAGTGCATACACCAAGTCTGGTGCTGTATTGGCCACGATACCCAATGGCATATGTGCGGACCTTAACCACCAGGCAATGTTTGGAATGAGGGTCAGCTTGGAGGATTTGACAATCCTCAGGACTTACTACACCAAGCCACAGGATCAAGTGCCGGCTTGCGACTGGGCACCAGTTATAACAGGACCCTACAACTTCTGGACTACGCCATAGTGAAGCCATATCAACTTGCATAATGACAAGGGCTGTGAGTAATTTTAGCTCACAGCCCTTTTTCTTTTTGTTAGAAAGAAAGTCATTCTTAACAAAGCACAGCGAAGTGAAGAATCTCGTAATCAGCCGAAACCCAGATGCTTCGCTCCTTCGACATTGCTCAGGACAGGTGCGATCAGCATGACAGATACCAAGCTTTCTACAAGCAGTTCGTATGCAAAAAAGGTCGATAGAGACGATATCCTACGTGTTGTTTTTCGAGTTTGGCTGCGGCAGGCGGATTATTTGTGGCTGCGAATTTTTGCGATTTTACTTGACAAAACGGTATGAAACTGGTTTAATACTACTATGAGGCAAATTGACCGTAAAAATACCGGATGTTGGTGGTGGCCTGCGGATATATAATCCGACAGGCAAGCGGTAATTTGCTGAATACAATTTGCTGGATTTACGAAAAACGCAGCCTGTCGAAAAAACAAGCTGCGTTTTTTTATTTGTATTTTCGGATGTTTGCGAATAAAAATTACGATACCATAGAAGCCACGAAGGCACTAAAGCACAAAGGAAATGTAATGTAGTAAATTGCTTTGCTTACAATGACTGAATATTAAAACGCAATTGCTAAATAAAGACTTCGTGTCTTTGTGCCTTGGTGGCAAAATGAGAATATAAAGAGGCTTTTGATTATGGATGATTATAAACAAATAATAGCCAATGCAAAGCCGGGACAGATCGTGCCAATCGTCAAAGAGATGGATATAGCTGAGCCGGTGGATTTCTTTGCCAGGTTGAGCGACTACGGCCGGGCTAAAAACTGCTGCTTACTCGAGGCAAGCGACTATCTGTCGGAAAATGCGCTGAGCTTCGGCACGGCAAGGCCGGCTCTTTACCTAACAGGCACAGCCAATGAATTTACCATTAAGGCACTGAGTAATACCGGCAGACGCATAATAGAATACTTGTCCAGCAGAAAAGAAAGATTTGCTTTTTGTGAATCGGTTGAATTTAAGCCGGAAGAGATTGTCGGCCGGATTAAGAAAGTCGAAAAAATTGTTGATGAGCAGACGCGCCTGCAAAGCACAAATCAAATGGATGTTCTGCGGGCTGTTGCGTTTGCCTTTAAGCTGGCAAGCAAACCATTCCGCGTAACCTGCGGCCTGTTGGGCGCTATAAGCTATGATTTCATAGACCAGTTTGAGAAACTACCTCCCAATGAAATTGACCAGCTCGGCAATCCTGATTACGAGCTTTATTTCGCAGACAATATTTTCCTGATGGACCACCAGGCAGGCAAAGGTTATGTGATTGTAAATTGCATCATAACCGATGGCGACAGCGAGGCCTTAATTGCCGAGGTGCAGCAGAGCTTCGATTATTACTTCAACATTGCAAAACTCCGGACGCCGAAAGGCAATCGCTTCACCGGACAACTGCCGCAGTCCTCAACCGACACCAGCCAGGCCGAATATGAAAATATGGTTAAACGTGCCAAGCAGCATATTATCGACGGCGACATCTTTCAGGTGGTTCTGAGCAGGACCAAAATTGAGCCGTGTCCGGATGAGCCGCTTGACGTTTATAAACGGCTGAGAGTTTTGAATCCTTCGCCGTATATGTTTTATCTGAACACTCCCCATACGATACTGATGGGTTCCAGCCCGGAATTGAATTTGCGAGTAAGCCCCGTTAGAAGTCCGCAACGAGAGTCTGGTAAATCCCCGGAAGACTTTACTTCTAACGGGGTAAGCGGAGCCGAACCGCGAGCTGTAGAGATAAGGCCGATAGCCGGCACGAAACCCAGAGGCCGAGTCGCCGGGCAAATCGATGACGACACTGATTTTAGATACGAGGCGGAACTGAAACTCGACCACAAAGAATTGGCCGAGCATATGATGCTTGTTGATTTGGCAAGAAATGACATAGCCCGCGTGGCTGAGCCGGGCAGCAGAGTTGTTACAGAGCTTCTAATAGTTGAGAAATACGAATCGGTCCAGCATTTAGTAAGCAATGTCAAGGGCACACTGGCAAAAGGTCTTGATGCGTTAAGTGCATATCTGGCCACGATGAATATGGGAACGCTTACTGGTGCTCCGAAGATTGAGGCAATGAAGCTGATTCGTCTGTTTGAGAAAACCAAACGCGGCTATTACGGCGGAGCGGTTATGTATCTGACTGTGGACGGCCAGTTCGACAGTTGTATTACCATAAGGTCGCTGCAGGTAAAAGACCATACGGCTTATATTCGAGTCGGCGCCGGTATTGTGCACGACAGCGTCCCGAAAACCGAATTCCAGGAGACCGAACACAAAGCCGGCTCCTGCTTACGCGCAATTCGCGGAGAATAAGATGAAAGAGAAAAGTAGAAAAGTTTTGTTTATCGATAATTTCGATTCGTTCACATACAATCTTGTGGATGATTTCTGCAAACGCAATTGCCAAGCAAAGGTTTACCGAGCCGACACTGAGCTTGATGAGCTTAAGCGGGTGGCAGAAGAATTTAAGCCGGACTTGTTGGTGATTTCGCCCGGGCCCGGCAATCCGGATACTGCCGGTGTCTCACTTTCTGCTGTCGATTATTTCAAAGATAAATTGCCGATATTCGGCGTATGTCTTGGACATCAGGTAGTTGTGCAGTATTTCGGCGGCAAAATCAGCCATGCTCCTGAGCCGATGCACGGTAAGCCCTCAAAGGTAACACACAATGAACAGGGCATATTTGCCGGTGTGGAGAACCCGCTGCAGGCAGGACGCTATCATAGTTTATGTTGTTATACGCAGGAACTGCCCGGCTGCTTAAAACAGACCGCCGAATTTGAAGGCATCACTATGAGTATCGAGCACAAAGAGCTCCCGATATTCGGCGTGCAATTTCATCCTGAAAGTATTTTGACCCCTGCAGGCGGAAAGATTATAGAAAACGTTTTGACAATCGCAGCCAAAAAACACAGCAAGTGAGGAACTCGCAATGGCAACGATAACCGAATACATTGAGCAATTGTTGAAAGGTGAAAGTTTAAGCCTCGAGCAGGCGGTAGAGTTGCTGGATATTGTTTTTAACGGCGAAGTGCCCGAGATCCAGATAGCAGCATTTCTTACCGCGATGCGTGCCAAGGGGGCAACAGCTACGGAACTGGCGGGGTTTGCCAAATCCCTGCGGCAGCACGCTGTCAGGGTAAAGGTTGACGTTGATAATTTAGTTGACACGTGCGGCACAGGCGGCGGTGCAATTAAGACCTGCAATGTCTCGACGGCAGCGGCCATAGTGGCAGCCGGTGCCGGCGTTTATGTCGCCAAGCATGGAAATCGCGGGATAACCAGTAAATGCGGCTCGGCTGATGTGCTTGAGCAGCTGGGCGTCAAAATAGATGCATCCGCTGATGTCGTGGCAGAATGTATAAAACAAGCGCATATCGGTTTTATGTTCGCACCTATGTTCCATACGGCGATGAAATATGTCCAGCCGATACGCAAAGGTCTTGGCTTTCGGACGGTCTTTAATATCCTCGGGCCTCTGGCAAATCCAGCCGGTGCAAAAAGGCAGGTATTAGGCGTTGCCGATGAAAACTTGATGCAGGTTATAATAGAGGCACTTAAGTTATTGGGCAGCCGGTATGCAATGGTCGTGCACGGCAGCGGGATGGATGAGATAAGCACAGCTGCAACAACGAAAATACTCGAACTAAAAGAAGGCCAAATTACTACAAGACAATTAAATCCGCAGGATTTGGGTATTCCTTTGGCCGATATAAACCAGTTGAAGGTTACCGATGCAAAAACAAGCGCGAAGGTTTTAAGAGATATATTGAATAATAAAGAGACCGGGCCACGCAAAGATATTGTTATCATAAACGCTGCTGCTGCCATTATTGCCGCCGGCCTGGCAAATGACTTCAAACCGGCAATTAAACTGGCACAGAAATCCATCAGCGAAGGCAGAGCATTGGTATGCCTTGAAAAGTTAATCGAAGTCTCAAATAAAGCGTAAAACTTAAAACGAAAAATGCAAAACTATAATGTAAAATTCAAAAGTTTAAAGTTTTCAATTTTTTGCTTTCATGTTAATAGTTAAGGTTAAAATTTGCGGCCTGACCAATTATGACGACGCTTCTGCAGCGATAGATATGGGTGCGGATTTATTGGGCTTTAACTTTTATCCCAAAAGCCCAAGATTCATAACGCCGGAAAAGGCAGCCCAGATAATAAACAAACTGGCTGGTTTTATGGATATCGCCGGAGTATTTGTTTATGAGGCGGGAAATGATGAAAATGAATACTTCGGTAAGATCAATGAAACAATAGACAAATGCCAGTTGAACTGGGTTCAGTTGCACGGTGATGAAAGCCCACAGTTTTGCCGGCTGTTTCTTTCTCTTAATGTAAGAACTATGAAGGCCCTGAGGGTAAAAAACCAGAACGATATTCAGCGGGCAGAAGAATATTTTACCGATGCTATTTTGCTGGACGCTTTTCATCCCGAGAAATACGGCGGCACGGGACTGACCTTCGACTGGAATATCGTGGGACATATCGAAAAGCGGATTTTTTTAGCCGGCGGGATAAACCCTGATAACGCAGCAGAGGCGGTTAAGCTCGGGGTTTACGGAATTGATGTTTGTAGCGGTATCGAGGCCGAGCCGGGCAAAAAAGACCATAAGAAAATGAAAAAATTGTTTGAGAATATAAAGCACCTAAGAGGATAAATACTGAACGCTCGATGCTGGATGTCATGTTGAGCGAAGCGAAACATCTGGGTATCAAAGGGAAATTTAACTTGTAGGCCAGTTCCTTCGCTTTTGCTCAGGATGACAAGTATCAAGCAACGAGGAACGAAATATGAAATACAAAGGCAGATTCGGCGACTATGGCGGCTTCTATGTGCCGGAAGTTTTGATACCGGTATTGGAAGAATTGGAAGAGGCGTTTTACCGTTTTTACAAAGACAAAAAATTCGTGGCTGAACTGGCACAACTTTCGAGAAATTATGCCGGCAGACCTTCGCCTCTTTATTATGCAAAAAGGTTCAGCGACTACGTCGGTTTCAAGGTCTATCTAAAGCGCGAAGACCTTCTGCACGGCGGAGCGCACAAGGTCAACAATACCCTCGGCCAGGGCCTTTTAGCCAAATATATGGGCAAGACAAAACTCATCGCCGAGACCGGCGCAGGCCAGCACGGCCTGGCTACGGCGATGATTGGCGCATTATTCGGTATGGAGACGAAAATCTTTATGGGCGTTACAGACATCGAGCGGCAAAGCGTTAACGTCCATAAAATGAAACTGTGCGGCGCAGAGGTCATCCCGATTGAAGGTGGAACAGGAACACTTAAAGACGCCATCAACGACGCACTTCGCTACTGGACGGCTCACGTTACCGATACGTTTTATCTTTTCGGCTCAGCGTGCGGGCCGCACCCATATCCTACAATTGTTAAACATTTCCAGAGCTGCATCGGCACCGAGGCCAGACAGCAATGCCTTGACCAGATTGGAAGGTTGCCGGATATGGTGGTCGCCTGTGTCGGCGGCGGCAGCAACGCAATAGGTATCTTTTCCGGCTTCTTTGACGACAAGGACGTCAAATTAATTGGTGTCGAAGCAGGCGGCAGGAGCTTGGCCAGCGGCAGGCATGCAGCGACACTCGTAGCCGGGCGAGTTGGTATCCTGCACGGAGCAAAATCATATCTGCTGCAGGATGCAGAAGGCCAGGTTTATGATACTGAATCCGTAAGCGCCGGCCTGGATTATCCCGCTGTTGGGCCTGAACATTGTCTATTAAAAGATACCGGCAGGGCAAAATACGTCGCTGCCGAAGATGAGCAGGTGCTTGATGCCTTCGAGCTTTTAAGCAAAACGGAGGGGATACTGCCGGCCCTGGAAAGTGCACACGCCTTAGCGTATCTTATGAGCCGGAAAAATCAGTTAGATGCGGATACCATCGCGGTTGTAAATCTCTCCGGCAGAGGTGATAAGGATGTATCAATTGTGGAAAACCGAAGGCCACTTGAAAAATAATTAATGATTAAGGTGTATGACGGATGAAAACATACAGCCAGGTTTTTTCTGAGTTAGCAAAACAAAAAAAAGCGGCGTTGATACCATTTTTCGTAATCGGCGACCCGGATTTCGACACGAGTCTTGCGATTGTCAAAACCGCTATCGATGCAGGTGCTGATATTCTGGAATTGGGCATACCCTTTTCCGACCCGATAGCAGATGGGCCGACAATCCAGAAGGCCGATATCCGTGCAATGAGAAGCGGTATGACTGTGGCAAAGGCCCGCCAGTTTATCCAGAAGGTCAAGGATTACAAGGATGTTCCAATTGGACTATTGATGTATTACAATCTCGTTTACCAGTATGGAGCGGAAAAATTCTTCAGGGATTTCCACAAGGCAGGCGTCAACAGCGTTCTCGTTGCCGATTTAAGCATTGATGATGCAGAAGAAATTATCCCCCCTGCCGCTGCTGCTGGCGTTGACACTGTTTTTATTGTAACGCCAAACACGGACCCCGAGAGGATGAAAGTCATCGCATCCAAGACCACCGGCTTTATTTACGCCGTCTCGCTATTGGGTGTTACCGGCAGCCGAGATGAGATATCTGATATGGTTGAGGGACTGGTGGGTAAATTGAAAAAGCTGACAAGCGTGCCGATTTGCGTTGGCTTTGGAATTAGTAAACCCGAACACGCGGCAACAGTCGTTCGGGCCGGCGCCGATGGTGTCATAATCGGCTCAAAAATCGTGGAGTTGATTGAGAAAAATCTTGATAACAAGAATAAATGCTTATCAGAAATCGCAGCGTTTCTAAACGAAGTCAAAAACGCAATCGAACATTAGGCCAATTGATAAAAAGTCGTTGCGAGGAGCGTAGCGACGTGGCAATCTCAAACCAATAATCAATTATCATTATGCTCTGTAGAAAAGAACCTATGTCATTTCGACCGAAGCGTCCCCAAGGGACGCGAAGTGGAGACACGAAGTGGCGGTAGCTAAATCTATTAAAAAACAGATTTCTCGACTCGCCTTCGGCTCGCTCGAAATGACATTCTAAACTGTTTTCTACAGAGCATTATCATTAATCAATAATCATTCATAAAAGCCATCCAGTTAAATGAAAAGAGACGATTTTTTCTATAATTGCTAAAGACAACTCATTAAGTTAGAATTATTTGTATCCATTCAATCCGTATATAAAATTACTGACAGGAGATGCAAGGATGAACAGATTCAGTTTAATGATGTATGCTTTTTTAACGTTATTTTTTCACATCAACAGTCTATCGGCCAAAGAGCATGCAGATATTATCGTGGATTGTAACGGCAATGGTGATTATAAAACCATTACCCAGGCGATTGATGCGCTTCCCATGTACCCATATCAAAGAACAATAATTCTGATTAAAAATGGCATTTACCAGGAGAAGTTACGAATAGAACAGAACTATATCACACTCCGCGGCCAATCGCGTGATGGCACCATCATACGCTATAGTCAGCTAAGGGAGGATTGGAATAAAAATAAAGACTACATTGGTCCGGCGGTCATTAACATATATGGTGATGATATAGTCCTGGATAATCTTACCATCGAAAATACTCAGTCCCAGATAGGCCCCCATGCTTTCACCATTTACGGTAATAGCACCCGAACTATTATTATGAATTGCAATGTTATCAGTAATGGAGGAGACACTGTTTCTTTGTGGAATTATAAGAACGGGATGTATTACCATGCAAATTGCTTTTTCCGGGGTGCGGTTGATTTTGTCTGCCCAAGAGGTTGGTGTTTCATCAGCGATTCAAAATTTTATGAAGTCAAAGAAACCGCTGCTATATGGCATGCGGGCAATTACTCACCAGACCAGAAATTAGTTATCAGAAACTCCTGTTTCGACGGTGTCCCCGGCTTTAACCTTGGCAGACATCATTACGAAGCCCAGTTTTATCTTTTGGACTGCCGTTTTTCTGCCAATATGGCTGATAAACCAATTTACAAAGTTATGGATAATAATTCTGACAGAAACAATCCATATTACGCAGGTGAAAGAAAATATTATTACAATTGCCAAAAAGAAGGCAAAGCTTACGACTGGTGTAAGGATAATCTCAACCAGGCCGTCGATAAACCAAAACCACAGGATATCACACCGGCCTGGACATTTGGCGGCAAGTGGGACCCTGAATCGAAAGACCCTCTGGTAGTAACCAATTATAAAATTGATGGCTCATCATTAATCCTTACTTTTAATGAAATCGTTACAGTTCGTGGAAAACCCGTCCTTAAAAACAAATCGGGAAAACTTTTTAGAATTGTTATGCAGAGGTTTAACGACATCAATCGGGTTACGTTTATCTCAGATGACAATATTACCGAAGATGACCTCGAGGAAGAGCTGGTTATACAGCAGGGAGATATCATTTCTTCTACTGCTTGCGTTCATGAAAGGTCTATTGGGCCTACCTTCAGAGTAAGCCCTCGGTAATGCAAATATAATAGACGAATGAACCTAACAGCCAGCAGATGCCCACCCCACCTACGAGAAATGTGCGGAACCCGCTGAAACACATCCGCCTACGCTAAAGCTACGGCGGATACCCTTTTTGAAATCATCCACGGGCAAAGCCCGTGGATTTATGCGAAGGCGGGCAAAAATCTTCTTGTATTCTTCATAAATAACTGCAAAATGTTATATGATGCTGGCTGGACAATTATTCAAAAAGAAGCCCGGCAGCAGAAGTATAATTGGAATTGTAATCTCGACAGGAAAATAACTCTAAGAGCATCTAACATAATGAAAAAGACACGGATTAACGCTGTTGATATTAGACACGGATTAACACGGATTTACACTGTTTTTAATTCATTTCTCTGTGTCCTCTGCGTTCTCTGTGGCTAAAAAAGAAATAAATTTACTCTGTGGCCAAACCCCTTTTTGTTAGAGTCTTTAAGTTAAGGAGCAGGTTATGAAGAAAATATCGATTGGCTCATGGGCATACACAATCGGCCCTTATGCGAAAAATCCCATCTCCTGGGAAGAGGTTATAAAAAAGCTTGCCGAGCTTGGCTTCGACGGTGTGGAGTTAGGCGGCTTTAATCCGCACCCCAATCCGGACAATATGCCACAAAAAAAGCAGCGAACCGCATGCAAAAAGCAATTAGCAGATTCAGGCCTCGAATGGTCAGGCCTGGCTGCGGACCTGTGGAGCCAGCACCTTATCGATACCGATGACAATTCTGCATACATAGATTGTTTTCGCAAGAACCTGAAGTTCTGCGTGGACCTCGGCATTCCCGCCATCCGCGTTGACACTGTTCAGCCGCCGACTATTTTTGACAAGATTGATGCTGATACTGCACGCAGCCGCGTTGTCCAGACCTGGCAGGTCTGCGCCGCCGAAGCTGCCGATGCGGGAATCCGGATGGTGTGGGAGTTTGAGCCGGGCTTTGCATTTAACAAGCCATCAGACATCCTGCGAATCGTCGAAGAGGTTGACAATAACAATTTCGGAGTGATGTTCGACACATGTCACGGCTATATGGTCGCCTGCACCGGCGCTCGTCAGCCGGGCAAAAAGGAGATTCTGCCCGGCGGAGTGGTCGAACTGGCAAAGAAACTTCGCGGCAAAATAAAACACATCCATCTTATCGACTCCGACGGCACGCTCCACGGTGATGAAACTTCGACCCATGCACCTTTCGGCAAGGGCAAGATAGATTTTGATGCGCTGATGCCTGAGTTAGCGAAAAACGATATGGGGCACGACTGGTGGACGATCGATTTGTGCTTCTGGGCAGATGCCTGGAAAGTAACCGAGAGCTGCAAAAAAGAAGTGGATGAGCTGAACAAAAAATATGGATAATTGAAATGGTCTGGTTTCCAAGCCACTCATATCAGGAGCAATCTTATGGCAAAGAAGAAATTAAATATCGGTCTTGTCGGCTATGGCTTTATGGGCAGAACGCATTCCAACGCCTACTGCAAGGTCAATCATTTCTTTGATGTGCCTTATGAGCCGGTTCTGCACGTGGTATGCGGACTGGAGGAAAAGGAGGCGAAGGCCTTCGCCGAAAAGTGGGGCTACCAGTCCTACGCCACCGACTGGCACAAGGTCGTCGAGGACGACAAGGTGGATATGGTGGATATCTGCGTTCCCAACAATGTTCACGCCGAGATTGCCATTGCTGCCGCCAAGGCCGGCAAGGCCATATTCTGCGAAAAGCCCCTTGCCCTGGATGGCGCTCAGGCAGAGACAATGGTAAAGGCGGTGGAGAAAGCCGGCGTGGCCAACTTTGTCTCGTTCAATTACCGCCGTGTCCCCGCTGTAACATTGGCCAAGTGGCTCATTGACCAGGGACGCCTCGGACGCATATTTCACTATCGCGCCAATTTCCTGCAGGATTGGACCATTTCAGCGAAGGTCCCACAGGGCGGTATGGCCACCTGGCGGCTCGATGTCAAGGCGGCCGGCTCAGGCGTGACCGGCGACCTGCTGGCACACTGCATCGATACGGCTATGTGGCACAATGGTTTTATCACCACCGTATGTGCAATGACCGAAACCTTCGTCAAGCAGCGCATGCACGTCGAGACGGGCAAGGTCGAGCCGGTAGGAATTGATGATGCGTGCACGTTCCTGTGCCGTTTCGAGAATGGCTCGCTGGGCAACTTCGAGTCAACTCGCTATGCCCGCGGCCACAAGGCCCTTTACACCTTCGAAATCAACGGCGAAAAAGCATCTATCGCCTGGGACCTGCACGATTTGCACCGGCTTAGTTACTTTGACCACAGCGACGAATCAATTGTGCGGGGCTGGCGTTCGGTCCACGTTACCGACAGTGACATGCCCTATATGGACAAGTGGTGGGTGCCGGGACTGCAGATTGGCTACGAACACACGTTTGTCCACCAGCTTGCCGACTTCCTGGAAAATCTGGCCAAGGGCAAGCCGACATCGCCGACCTTCCGCGAGGCCCTGGCAACGCAGTATGTCTGCGATGCCGTGCTCGCCTCGGCCAAGAACAAGAAATGGGAGACGGTTAAGAAATCATGAACACAATAGAGTAAGGAGAGAATATGTCTGCTAAATCTATTGCGACCAAAGCACTTGAACAGGGCAAGGGAATCGTCCGGCTGGCGCCCAACTGGGTGCCACGTTCTTTTTGTGTGCCGGGCAGGCGAATTAAACTTCACCCGAACGACTATTACGCACTCGGCGCCGAGCGCGGCGGTATTGACGAACGCTGGTTCTCATCGACCACACCTGCTGACAACGGCCCTCTAACTGCGCCGAATGAGGGAATGAGCTTTATCGTCTTTGGGGATAATGGAAAAATAGAAAAGGTCCTGCTGAAAGATACAATCGATGAACTGAAAGGCCAAATCATCGGCGACAGACTTTGGAATGAATATCATCGCTGGCCGATGTATTCGAAATTCTTCGACAATAAAGGCGCCCTGCCCCACCATATACATCATCGCGACGAACACGCAAAATTGACAGGTCAGTTAGGAAAACCCGAGGCATACTATTTCCCGCCTCAGGCAAATAACTATGGCGGTGATTTTCCTTATACCTTCTTTGGCCTGAAACCCGGCACCACCAAAGAACAGGTCCGCCAGGCCCTTCTCGACTTTGAAAAAGGCGACAACAGAATTACGGACCTGTCGGTAGCTTATCGGCTTGAGGTAGGAACCGGCTGGGATGTCCCGCCGGGCGTCCTGCACGCACCGGGAAGTCTCTGCACATACGAACCGCAGAAGGCATCCGATGTCTTCGCTATGTATGAATCACTCCCGCACAACCAGGTTGTCCCCAAAGAGCTTCTCTGGAAGGACACGCCAAAAGACAAAGTAGGCGATGTTGACCATTTGCTTAAGGTGATTGACTGGGACCTGAACGTTGACCCGGACTTTGCCGAGCATCGATTTATGCGTCCCAAACCGGTCCTGCCGGTCAAACAAATGCAGAAACAGGGCTATATCGAGAACTGGATATGCTATAAATCAAGGACCTTCAGCGCCAAAGAGCTTACGGTTTTGCCGGGCCGGACGGTAACTATCAAGGACAGCGCCGCTTATGGTCTTATTATGATGCAGGGCCACGGGACAATGGGACAATGGGATATAGAGACCCCCACACTTATAAGATACGGCCAGTTGACCAATGATGAATTCTTTGTCGGTGAAGAAGCCGCCCGGCAGGGAGTAGTCATCACCAATCCTTCCAAGGCCGACCCTATCGTAATGCTCAAACATTTCGGCCCTGACAACCCGGACTTGACTATTGAATAGTGCAGCCGATTGCCTCTGAAATTCTTGGGCAAGGGTCCTTTGTGCCTCGTGGCCTGACCGTCAATGTTGTTGCCCCAGTTGTATTCGGAGCGTTCGAATACACCCTGCGTTCAAATCACAATACTAATCACCCTTAGGTTGCTTTTGTTTTTCCTGCTCTGCTCTTATCCTCTCCTGCCAGTCTTTGGAGGCCTGCTTCAAGTCATAACCACTGGCACTGAGAAAGTTATTAATCCTGCCCTTATACTTCTCGAAAACAGCGGTCTTTTCCTCCGAGCTGCCGCTATCGATGGCAATTTCCCTGGCCTCTTTGAGCATCTTAAGAATATAGGCCTTCTGGTTTTCGGTCAGGTCAGGCAGCATTGCACAATAGCCATCATACGTCACCTGCACCTTGTTGTAGGTCAGCTTATCCTTGACCATCTCGACCTGCTCGGCCGTCAGGTTCGCCTGCAGCTCAGCTATGAACTTATCGTGCTGTCCACTCTTTAGGCCGTTAAGCTCATCTATCTGTGCCTGTATCGCATCCAGCTGCTTTTTAAGCTCTTTTATCCTGTCTTTGTTGTTATTGTCCCAGTCATTCAGAAATCGGTACTGAGCCATAATGGCGTCATGCACATTCTTTTCTTTGGCGTGGTCTTCAATCTTCAGAACTTCGAGTATCTTCTGTGTTCGGCCTTCGATTACCTTCGTATATGCTGCAGTCTCCGTATCTTCTGCCTTCGGCGTTTTGACATTTGGCTCTGTTGATGATTTATCCTCGCCTGCGACCATCATCGCAGACAGAAAAATCGCTACAGCAAAAATTGTAATCAGAAATAATGCTTGTTTTCTCATTTTTCGCTTTCCTTTCGTTATTATGTTATTTCCACGGCTACCCAGTAAGATGGCTTCATTCTACTTCTATATTCCATCCTGCTAACAGAAACGATATTTGACAGGTTGTTTTTTAAGCTCAGCCGCGGTCGGCAGAAGCTCGAATGAATCTATCTTTTCGGCTTCGACGAATTTATCTATCGCGCGCTGAATATCGCCGAAACTTTTGCCGTGCATCATCCCAAAAAGATTATAAGGCCAGTTCTCAAAAGTCTTTCTCTGGTAACAATGGGAAACAATCCCGAACCGAGCCAGCTCTTCACCGGCCTTGATAATCCTGCTCTGCGGAACCTTGCTGACAAACAAAACATTGGCAGAGAATCCCAGCTTGCGATGGTCAACAACTGCCGCTATACGACGGATGACACCATTATCAATCAACCCTTGTATAATCCTCAAAACATCCTTGATTTCCAAACCTTCTCCACACAGCGAATCGAATGGTCTTGCCGTAATGTTCAAATCTGTTTGTAATTTTGATAATACCAGATTTTCTTCTGCGGTTAATTTGATAATCTTTTGTTTTGGAATCGGCCGAACTTCTTGCGATAAAAGTTCGCCTTCGCTCTCAGCGTCGAAGCGAACGTCGAGCTTAAAAATACGCTCGACGGGCAAGCTGTGAAAATCAATACCGAAACGCCCTGAAAGTTTTGATAGCGTGACATTAATCTGCTCAAATGTTGGCGCCTGCAGGGTAAACCAGAGATTGTAGTAATGCTTTCTTTGATAATTGTGAGAGACATTTTCCAGAGAATTCACCACCTCGGCAACTTCCTGCAGGTTCTCCTGCGGAATGTGTGCGGCAACCAAAGTGCCTGTCATACCGAGTGCACGATAGTTTATCAAAGCGGAAATCCGCCGGATGACACCGAACTGCTTTAACCTTATCATCTTCTGCAGAACGGCATCTTCATCGGCATCTAAATTTTTTGCCAATTCTTCAAACGGCTTTTCGCAGATTGGCAAGCCATCCTGAAGCTTATTGCACAATTGTTTCTGGAACTTTGTCAAATGCAATTCTCACACCTCGTTTCCCGCAAACGCTTTTCGCATTTCGCTTCACGATTGACGCTTGGCAAATTTACAAATCGGGTCTGCCGCTAAATAATCTCCGGTGGTCGCATAGGCCCTTGCCCTGCAGCCCCCGCAAACGCTAACGTATTCACAGACTCCGCATTTGCCTTTATAAACTGAAACGTCTCGGATTTCATTTAGAAACTTCGATTCCCGCCAAATCCTGCCAAAATTAAATCTATTTTCGAGCAGATTTCCCGCCGATATATCGAGAAAGCCGCACGTTTGCACATCGCCGCGCCAGCTTATAAATCCAAACCCCCTGCCGCCCATACAACCATTCGGCTCACCAGTTATCAACGATTGTTTATCGATAACTCCCCGCGATTTTTTTGGTGAAGACTCTCTGGCCTGACGCCACAGCCGCACAAACGAAGGACCACAAGTGACTCTGACTTCAATTTTGGATGTGAGTTTCAAATGAAGAAGCTCGTTGAGCAGGACTTCGTATTGCAGCGGGCTGAGAACATCATCAGCGATATTTTTACCCCGTCCGGTCGGCACAAGAATAAACGCATTGAAGCAATAGGCACCGAACTTTTTTGCAAGCTCGACTATGCCGGTGATTTCATCGATATTGATTTTGCTGATAGTGGTATTAATCTGAAAACGCATACCGGCCTTGCGGGCAATTCCGGCTGCTCGAACCGTTGCATCGAAGGCGCCTTTAGTATCCCTGAACCTGTCATGGGTCTCTGCTGAGCTGCCATCTATCGAAAAAGATAAAGCCAAAACGCCGGCTTTTTTTAATTCGGCGATTGAACTATCGTCAATCAGATATCCGCAGGTCGCCATCACCATCCGCAGGCCAAGCTTTCGGCCGTGCCGGATTAACTCGTAAATATCACCCCGCTCCATCGGCTCACCGCCGGTGAGGATTATGATGGGCTTTAATCCTTTGCAAAACCTCGCTACAGAAGAAAGTATCTTTTTGCACTGGCCGGTGGTCAGCTCTTCATTGCCGCCGGCTAAGGCATTGGCCCGGCAGTGCAGACAGTTAAAACGACAGCGGTTGGTAACCTCAAAGGCAATAATTCTTGGCTTATTGTTAATAGTCCGTTGTTCATCGTTCATAGCTTTTCATAACTGTAGCTTATCACACAGAAACGGTCAATAGTTCGCGATTTCGTGAGCCGTCGCTCGTGACTCGACAGTTTATTGTTCATCGAGTATCAGAAACTAAATTAGTTTTGCTGCTTCTTTTGCGTAATACGTAATAATAATATCTGCACCAGCACGCTTTATCGAATATAAAAGTTCCAGCATTGCGGATTTCTCATCTAATAATCCCGCGGCAGCAGAGCTCTTTACCATCATATATTCGCCGCTTACGTTATAAGCGGCGATGGGACAATCGAAACGCTGCTTTGCTCGATAAATAATATCAAGATAACAAATGGCCGGCTTAACCATAACAATGTCAGCACCTTCTTCGATATCGAGAGCTATCTCGGCCAATGCCTGGCGTGCATTAGCAGGGCCCATCTGATAAGTTTTTCGGTCGCCGAAGGAGGGTGTAGATTCGGCTGCATCTCTGAATGGGCCATAAAAAGCAGAAGCATACTTGGCAGCATAAGACATAATTGCGACATCGTGAAAATTGTTTTGCTCCAGGGCCTCGCGGATATATCTGACCCGGCCATCCATCATATCCGAAGGTGCAACGATATCTGCGCCTGCCTGTGCGTGAGAAAGTGCGACTTTTGCAAGCAATTCGCAGGTGGCGTCATTGTCGATTTTACCAAACTGTTTTACCGCCGAGTTCGCAGAGCCCGCTGAGTTTTTAATATCGTCATTCCTGCGAAAGCAGGAATCCATATTATCCTTTATTTCCGCGCTCTCCGCGGTTAATCCTTTTTTCAGCACGCCGCAATGGCCGTGCGATGTATATTCACAAAGGCAGATATCGGTAATGACAAGAAGCTGCGGTGCTGCTTTTTTGATTTGGCCGATAGCCCGCTGGACGACACCGTCCTCAGCCCAGGCGGCAGAGCCGATGTCATCCTTTTTGGCAGGCAGGCCGAAGAGCAAAACCGCAGGTATGCCCAACGATGCGATTTCCTTGGCCTCGGCTGCGACTGTATCAGGCGAGAAGTGAAAACAATCCGTCATCGATTTAATCGGCTCTTTGAGCTTTTTGCCTTCGCGGACAAATAACGGATAAACAAAGTCATCGACACTTAAAGAAGTTTCACGCACCAATCTTCGCATAGCGGAACTGCTGCGAAGACGACGCATTCTGATTTTTGGAAAACTCATTACAAACTCCCCTAATCAATTTATTATTTACTATTTATTATTGTTTATTTTTATATTTCCTCATCTTTCAGATAGCAAGGTGGCTCGTTACGCCAATATTTATAGTCGGTCTTGTCGCCTAAAAACCTGAAGTTGCCTTTGCATAAATCGAACCATCTGCAGCGAAGACATCTGGCGTCGGCAAAACTCGACTTATTACGCAACTTATTCAGGACCGGCTCAGCCGAATCTTCCCAAACCTCTTTGAAGCTCCTGTCCTTAATATTACCAATAGAATAATTTCGCCAAAATTGGTCTGCAAATACGCTGCCGTTCCAGCTGACGCAGATAATCTTTTCACCGATTTTATTGCCGCCGTTGGCAAGCAGAAGCCGCCTGGCCTTTTCATAATCCGGATGCTTCTCGCCGGCCATTTTTAATAAAAGATACGGGCCATCGGCGTGGTTATCCACGGTAAGGACCTCATCGATAAGGGCTTTTCGAGCAAATTCGTCTGTTTTGCTTATTATAACATCCACGGCCTGACGCGTCTCGATGGCGTTTAGCGTATAGCGTGTAGCGTGTTGTTTTTTTTGACTATCGGCTATATTTTTTGCCCTGCCAGCGGTGATTAAATGATAGAAGCAAAGCCGTGTTATGCTATTTGATGCGGCGATGTCGAAAATGGCGGAGATTTGGTCAACATTTTGCTTTGTTATAGTAAAACGCAGGCCCGTTTTTATGCTCGCTTTTCTGCAATTATCAATGCCCGACAAAGCTGCTTCGAAACTGCCATTTGCCTGCCTGAAGCGGTCGTGAAATTCTTCACCGCCATCGATGGAGATACCAACATAGCTTACGCCGAGATCTGCGAGCTTTTTGGCGGCAGCAGAATCAATCAATGTTCCGTTGCTGGAGATAACAGCGCGCAGTTTTAATCGCTTTGCCTCGGCCAACAACTCAAATAAATCGCTGCGTAACAAAGGTTCGCCGCCGGAAAATAATACCACGGGACAATGCACCTGCGTAAGCTGGGAGAGTAATTGCTTTGCCTGGGAGGTGGTCAACTCGTCACCGCACCGGCTGAGGTCTGAACTACTATAACAATGCAGGCACTTCAAATTACATCGGTTAGTGCAATTATAGACGACAACAGGACCAAAGGAGGCCGGCTGATGGTACCGAAGGTCGTCAGATTCACCGGCCAATCCACAATATAACTTTGAGATATTTATCACTTATACGTTTCCTCTATCGCGGAAAGTAAGCCATCGATGGTGTGAACGGCGGCTTCGAGGTCGATTTTGACGCCGAGATTTCTCAACAACTCGGAAGTTACAGGGCCAATTGATGCGACCCTGACATCGGATAAATTCACAATATCAGGAGAGACGTGCTCAAAAAATATCCTCGAAGAAGAAGGGCTTGCGAAGGTGAGCCAGTGTATTTGGCCTTTTTTGATTTTTTCAGTCAACTCGGCAGAGCCGGGGATTTGCTTCTCAATGGTATAAAGCGGGACATCGTGAACCTCAGCACCAGCTTTCTCCAAGAGGTTGACAAGCTCCTGCGAAGCAAGCTCGGAACGAAGCAATAAAACCTTTTTACCCTGTAAGTTCGTAAAGCGGATTAACTGTTTGCCGAGTTCGGCACTTGTGAAAACAGTAGGAACAAAATCCGGCTTTACGCCGAATCCGGACAACTCGTCGGCGGTTTTGCTGCCCATCGAGGCGATTTTTGCAGAGCCAAAAACCCGGGCGTCCTTGTTTAAGCTGTGCAGGGCATCAAAAAATACGGTTACGCCATTTTTGCTGGTGAAGATGAGCCAATTAAATTCGGGAATTTTTGCGAGTGCCTGAACGAAATTATTCGTATGCGTCAAAGATTTGATTTTTATGGTTGGAAAATCTATGGGATTGCCGCCCTTTCGGATGATTTTGGCAGCGAAATCTGCGTTGCCCGGGGCATCGCGGGTGACAGCGATATTCTTGCCAAATAATGGCTGGTTCATAAACCAGTTCAATCGCGGGTCACTGTCGGCGGCAGTGCCAATAATGACAATCGCAGGAGGTTCAATACTTTTCTGCGTGCACTTTGCGGCTATTTGAGTAAGCGAAGATTTGACAATCCTCTGGCTCGGAAATGTAGCGTCAGTGATAACGGCTGCAGGTGTGTCTTTCGCCATACCATTTTTGATTAGCTGCTTAACAATAAAATCGAGATTTCCCATTGCCATATAAAAGACAATGGTGCCGGGGAATTTGGCAAGAAGGGGCCAATCGATATTGCTTTTTCTTTTATCGGGCGCTTCCTGGCCGGTGATAAAGACTACCTGCGAGCTGTAGTCTCTGTCGGTCAGCAAAATACCGGAGTATTCAGCGGCGGCGATGGCAGCGGTTATGCCGGGCACAATTTCAAAATCAATACCGGCATCTGCGAGAAGTCGGGCTTCTTCGCCACCTCTTGCGAAGATACAAGGGTCGCCGCCTTTGAGACGGACGACGGTCTTTCCAGCAGAGGCCTTTTCGAGCAGAAGCTTGTTAATATCATCCTGAGTAAAAGAACGATTACCAATGCGTTTGGGCACGTGGATAACCTCGGCGTCCTTGCGGGCAAATTTGAGCAAGGCCGGATTGGCCAACTTATCGTAAATGATACAGTCAGCTTGCCTGAGAAGCTCGGCACCGTGAACAGTAATCAAATCAGGGTCGCCTGGGCCGGCTCCAACGAGATATACCTTGGCTTCTTTCACAGACTTCACCCAATTATCATTTTGCGTATAGCGTTTAGTGTTGTATTAGGATACCAAAAATATGCGGAAGAAGCAAAATTAACTGTAGATAAAACCCCACGTGAAACATGGTGCTAAATCCGCTTAACGTATGGCGGACAAGTATATTTGAGATTCTTCGCTCCTTCAACTCTACTCAGTCCTATGGACTCCTAACGGAGGACAGGTGCGCTCAGAATAACAATGGGAATATCGAATGAAGAAGCAAGATTATTCTTTCAGAGAAGCAAGGATTTCTTTACCGCCGAAGGCGAGCAGGTCGTTGGCGATTTTCTCTGCAAGGGTGCAGGCCTTTTCAGCCGGGCCGGTAATCTGCCGCCTGATAAAAACTCTGCCATCCACATTCGATATAAAAGCGTGAATTTCTATGTCGCCGCCAACTATCTTTGCAAAGGCCCCTACCGGTGCATGACATCCACACTGCATTGTTACCAAGACCTGTCTTTCTGCAAAAGTGGTGATTCTAACTCTTTCTTCATCAATAACGGAGACAAGCTCGTTTGTTTCGACATCATCGGTTCTTGTCTGGATAGCTAATGCGCCCTGAGCGGGGGCTGGGATAAACTCGGTTGGGTCGAAACAGAAGGAGATTTTATTTCCCGAACCAAGACGTTCAATTCCAGCCCGAGCTAATATAATAGCGTCAAAGCTGCCGGCTTCGAGATGCTTTAATCGTGTAGTGACATTGCCGCGAATAGAAACCGGCTGAAGGTCTGCTCTGAGGCGTTTAATTTGCGCCACCCGCCTGAGACTGGAAGTGCCTATCTTTGCTGATTCGGGAAGCCGGCCAATAGAAGTAATCGTATCTTTTGTTACCAGACAATCTTCAGGAAACTGCCTGTCACAGACAGCTGCGATGGTTAGACCTTCGCTCTGGTGCGTTGGTAAATCCTTGAAGCTGTGAACCGCAAAGTCGGCCTCTTCGGTAAGCAGCGCATCCTCCACCTTCGATGTAAAAAAACCACTTGTTCTGAGATTCCATAAAGCCGTGCGTCTGTTGCGGTCCCCTCTGGTAGTTATTTTTCTAACTTTGGTTTGTATATCTGGATAAATTTTTTTCAGAGCGTCAGTTACAATGCGGGTTTGAGCAATGGCAAGGTCCCCCCCACGAGTTGCAACAGTAAGAACCTTCATACAAGTATTTCTTTCATCGGAACAAAAAAATAATCAAATAAAACCACGCACCAATTGATTCGTTTTTTATGCCAAACGCAGTCGATGTGTGATTCATCATACAGACACAGAGCAATTGTGGCGGGGCTAAATATTAGTCGTTGTCATCACGCGAGAGAAACATTTTATTTATCAGGTCAACGGCTTGAAGCTGCTCGGTAGTCAACTCATCACCTCCGTCGGCTTTAATGAAACTGACCGGCCCGTGCAGAACCTTTTTAACCAGCGATTCAGCAAAAGCTTTCAATTTATCACTACTGTCCTGTCCAAAATCCTTTGCGTAACGGGCTGCTTCACTGTGAGCAAGCTGGAGTCCCTTCTGGGTCAGCTGTGAAATCACCGGCACAAGATTGAGCGAATTCAGCCAATCTGCAAATCTACCGGTAAATTCATCAACAATTGCGCGAGCTTTGGGAATTTCGCTGCTGCGTTTTTCCAAATTCGAGCTTATTTGCTCATTCAAATCATCGATATTGAACAGTGCAACACATCCAAACTGACCGATTGCCGGGTCTATGTCCCTCGGCACAGCAATATCTATTATCAAGAGGGGTTTTTTTCTTGGAGCCAACAAATCTTTAACGGACTGGAAGGTGACTATCGTCTCGGCAGCAGCGGTCGAGGCAATCAGCAAATCAACTTCAGGTAACTCGGCAGGTATATCAGTAAGAGGAATTACGCAGCCGGTCTTGAGCCGTGCTGTCATATCTTTTGCCTTCTGGAGATTTCGATTTGCAACAATCAATCGTAGCAGCTGCGCCTTAAGCAGATACCTTGCAGCAAGCTCGGCATTCTCGCCAGCCCCTATCAGCATCGCTGTGCTGGCGGGCAAATCAACCTTCGCCCGAGCCAACTCTACAGCAGCCAAACTGATAGAAACTGCACCACAATTGATATTCGTTTTTGTTCGCACGGCTTTTCCTGCACGAAAGGCATTGTGAAAGAGGCGGTGAAATATCATTTTACTCATACGGCAATCGATGGACATTGAATAAGCGGATTTGACCTGCGATAAAATCTGATTTTCACCTATCATCTGAGAATCAAGACCAGCAGCGACTTCAAAAAGATGGCGAACAATATCAATGCCGGTGCTCTCTGCACTATATTTTCTCCAGGTGTCAACTGCATCGGGAGATACACGGCCGATAAGCTCATCCAGAAATTTTCTGCAATCGAAACTTTTTCTGGCGTAAAGATAAAATTCAAGGCGATTACAAGTCTGAAGAATGACTGCCTCGCTAATATCTTCAGCAGCATGCATTTGCCTGAGCATAAAGCGCTGCTGTTTTTCGGTAAAAGCTACCTTCTCACGCAGTTGCACAGGGCAATAGTGAT
>Ga0299912_10001050_pt1 | contig 22309 bp, 15 predicted proteins | sample RVTome_2_FD_207667 | JGI IMG/M metagenome (GOLD analysis project Ga0299912, IMG submission 207667) | Soil microbial communities from uranium-contaminated site in the Upper Colorado River Basin, Wyoming, United States - RVT95D214 (version 2) ... | reverse complement strand
GCTTTGAGCCTCATGGTTGTTGCCCGCGGAAGTATCGGTAATAGTTGTTGCAGCACCTTTGAGAACGTCAGCGCCACCAGTGTGGGATACTGTAGGAGGCAGCTTTGATGCGTCATGCATGCCGGCAGCATAGACCACGAGAACAGTCTCGTCGAAGTACATAGCCCCGTTCTTTGTTGCGGATGCGCCCTGGCTCCCACCGTGACACTCTCCGCATGCGACGTCTACATTGAGAGCGCTTTGATGCTGCGTCGTATGACAGCTTGCGCACGTTGCCGGCGTTCCAGTGCCCCCCGGATGCTTCATTGCTGCCAGGGATTCAGTATGGCAGGCTGCACAATTGTTGAGGTTTGTTAAGGCCGCCTGACGGCTGGAAGTGTAGCCCAGGAGCTCGTTTCCATTTACCCATGTCCTGACATTGATACAGGTTCCACCTTGTCCCTGACACTGCGAGGACACTGTTGCGCAGGCAACGGGCATGCCCATGTCGGTCACGCAGTTGTTTGCCTGGTCCCATGATGCAACATGGGCGGGATTGGACGGGTTCTGCTCGATGGCGATAGGCCAGGTCAGCTTGCCCGCATTTTGAATAGTGATCTTGAACTGTTTGCGGACTTCATCCCTTGAGTAGAGCAGACCCATCGGGTTCTTTGACAGCTCAGTCGAGTCCGTCATTGCACCCTGACAGTCGACATCCATGGCGCATCCTTGTCCGTTCCTGAAACCGGACACACAACTTGCAGGCCACGGAGAACTCGGAAGCGCTGCGCCTGAACAGGTACCGTTAAACGGTGCTCCGTTAGGAACGCAGTTGTTAACATTTACGCCGAAGGCCTGTGCAACAGATGAGTTGGCCGGACCGGCAAAAGGCTGACATCCGAGAGTGGCGCCTGAGACAGTCTCTCTGACAACAAAACCCTGAAGTCCTGCTATACCGTCATACATGCCCATCATCATCGCTGTTCCTGAGGGGAAGCCCATGGCTTTGTCGAATGTGCCGGCCATGAAGTTTACGCAACTGCCGAGATTGGTCCAGCCCATCCCGAAAGGATCTCCGCAGGCTGCGCCCGTGTTCGGGTTGCCTGTAAACGGATCGAAATATGTGGAGTCAGGCTGCATGCCGCCTCCGCACATCATAGTGCAGTCATAGTCGGCAAAGAGCGAGAACCAGTTCTTCACAAGGTCATACTGGCCCACACCAAATGAGTAATCGGTGTTCTGGAGCGGCTGCTGATAGCTTTCGAAGAACCCGACTGAATTCGGCGAGTAGCTAGGGTTCGGGCCTATCGGCTGTCCGTACTCGTTTCTCGCCATCTTGTCAATGCTCGAGTGGCAGCTTACGCAACCGCCTCTCTTGCTTCCGCCCAGGGCCCATTCCTTGTCAACAACACCATGGGTCACGTCAAAGTTAGCATGAAAGACCTTCAGCTTGGCGAACCCGCCGCGGGAAGCCATATCGTTCTGCCTGGCAGCCGTATCGACCGCCCAGGCATCCGCAAGGCTGAAGCCGTCAAAGAGAGGGACCATGTTCCCGCCGTTGATCTCATTGGCCCTGCGGAGTACACCTGCAGCCTCTGCAGCCTGTGCGGCCACAATGACGTCCCTGGAATATGCGGGAGCGGGACTGGTCGCAGCCGGGGTGCCATCCGGGGTCAGACCGGTTTCAGAGCCTGCCTCACCGTTTCCACCTGCATTTCCCTTTACCCAGATCGGCATTTCAGAAGGAAGCACGGGATAAATCTTCTTTTCGCCTTCTTTCGTTGCCCAAACATAAAGCGAAGGAACAGTCTTGTGGGAGCCGGTGATCAGGTCATAGTTCCAGTCGAGCATGTTTCTGAAGCCGCCGTTGGTCTCCACGCCCTTTTTGTAATAACCGACCGAGTGGTCCCTGTATTTCAGCCTTCCCGGGGCAGAATATGTCTCGGGTATATGGCAGGACGCACAGCCGATCTTCTCCAGATGCACTGAAGGAAATCCCGCGTGTGCCGGTGTCGGCGAAACAAGTGTACCGCCGTTGTCCGTAAGTCTGGGGTGTGTCCGCGTGGTATGGCAGGCCTCGCACGACACTGTGCCGTCAAGGTAGTTTGTGCCATAGGTGTCCTTGAGGGAGTCGGCCTGCGCAAAATTGTGGTCAATGCCAAGGACTGTTTCCGAAGGATAGGAAACGCCGTGGTGCTCTCCGGCAGGGAATGTCCTTGACCCGCCCTCGAGTTCCGTCGAGCCCAGCGTGTAGTGGCAGCTTGCGCACTGCATGCCGGCCACATCGTGTACGTCTGCATCAGGCATCCTTTCCTTTACAGTCAGATTGCCCATGCCCATGGAACTGAAGTCCCAGGTCTGATCGGTGATAGGGTCCCCGGGGTTCTTGCCGAGGCCGAACATAACGTTGAACATGCTCATGCCCCAATTTGCATTCGGACCCTGACCTATCCTGTGGGCCCTCTTGCCCATGCCTGTCTTACAGCCAAGCTCGAACCACAGGACGTCGTTGGCTACCTGCAGGTTAGGGTCTTTATCGATATCCATTGCTGTTCCCGCGGGATTGATCATGGCATAGTTTCCGTAGCCGTATTTCATATTGATCATGCCGGGCAGGCCTGGCGTATTGTCATCGCGGGCATGGCAGACCGAGCAGTTCTGGCTTTTCGGGGTCGCCTGGATATTGTCCGCGGTGATCGTTGAAGGCACTCCCGTAATCGATGCGATAGTGCCATCCGGGTTCCATCCGCTCACTGTGGCGCCCAGGCCGAGGGATGCTGCCAAATTAAACTGCATGGTCTTGAGCGCCAGGTTCCTGTTATACATATCGTAGTCTGTCCCGGGAGTAAACATCCCGGCAGCAGGAACACCTGGAATGCCGCTCGTACCCGTGCAGGTCGGGTCGTTTATCGGACCTAACGGCATGCTGCTTCCGCAGCCCAATGACTGGAGCCATGCGCGGCCGTTGCCGGACATGCCGCTGCCGTCGTTTAGGTGGCAGAGAAGACAATCAACCTCTGCCTTGTTCGTGTCGCTCATAAAGCCGGCAACGATCTGGTCGTCAATATAACTGTAATAGTTTGCATCGCCTGACGGAGAAGTTGCGCTGTAGGGATTTCTGTCCCTGTCATACTCCATCTGGCCGCCGCCGACATGACAGACGCCGCAGCTGTAGTTCCAGTCCTGTGCGCCGGTCTCTATTGATTTAGGGTCGATGCCATTGCTGAGAGAATCGATGTTTTTTGCCGCCAACTGGCGGTTGGAAGGTGGTCAATACTTGCCGAACATGCCGGGGGAGCTTGTGAAGAAAGGGTCTCCCACGGCTGCTCTGAAGGCGTTATTGTAACTCTCGTTCCGGCCCTGGTTTGAATGACGGCCGACAGAGACGCCATGTTCGTAAGATTTTGTCTGATACGCCTGCCAGTAGACCTTATTGTCAGACTCCAGCACGCCCTGAACGTGAGTTGAAAATTTGTCGCCCGAACCATAGTTGTGGCATACACCACAGGTCGCCTTAGGGCTGTAAGGCGTAGCGCCGTCTGTTATGGGGTCGCCATTGGCGTCCTTCAAGGGCACATTGCCTCCAGTATGGGCGGCTAAGGCCAATGAAGAAAAAATGAAAAATACCATAACGGCAATGACCGCTATCGGCATCCGCAATCTTGTCAATTTCATATCTGTTTCTCCAGATTATCAGGTTATTAATTCCGCCAAGAAAAATTCTTGCCGGGCTGTCTTCTGAAATACCATCAGGATGTTAAAATATTTTTTCTTGTCACCTCCGTTAGTCTGCCATTAAATATTAGGGGTACAAGATTAATTACAAGATTCGTGCCAAATTGCATATATTCGAAATTATAAGGTCATGCTATCTCCAAACTATTTAATTTAGTTAGTAATTGACATTTTAAATAATGTTTAATGGAGCCAATCTAATGCATTGCCTCCCGAGCATCGGTGGGGTCATTTCACCCCAAAAAGGGTTATTTTAGTCACTCGGTTGATGGATGGATAATCCTAAAAAATGCTGTTTAACCATAGAGTCCACAGAGATCATTGATATAAGTCATCCATTCGCATCTATGACGCGATTTATGGATACTTGCCTGCTGTCGGCTACTTTTGGCTGGGGTAAATTTTTTAAAGTTGATTCGCTCTGAAAATAGGACATTTCTTGGATTAACAATTAGTTTCGCATGTCATTGACTTATTTCTAAAAAGGAATTAATATAAGACGTACTTTTACGTACTGTTTAACCAGGAAACCAGGGGAAAATATTAGCTATGTCAGGCAGTATAGACAAGAGACCCTCAGCAAAGAATAATGCGGGACTGAAGAGAATCCCGCAACCCCGCCAGGATATAACACAGAAAAAAATTTTGATCGTTGACGATGAAGCGATGATCAGACTGTCGCTGAAAAAGCTCTTCGAGAAAGATGGTTTTATCGTCCTCACGGCAAGTTCCGGAGCTTCCGCTCTGAAAATACTGGAAGAAGAGACCCCCGAAATAGTTGTCCTCGACGTCCGTCTGCCCGATTCGAGCGGAATCGATCTCCTCAGGACAATTAAAGAGGTGAATCCCGAAACCGTGGTCATCATGATCACAGGGCATGCAGACATAAAAAGCTCTGTCGAGGCGATGAAGATGGGGGCGTATGATTTCCTCGAAAAACCTCTTGATTTTGCCGACATCAGCAACATTCTCCAGGCCCTCAGGAAGGAAAAAATACCGGCGGATAAGGAGAGCGGGATGGGTGATTTTGTCTTTGCCAGTGATGCGATGAAAGAGGTCATCAGGATCGCCGACAGTTTGGCTGCCAAGTCTGACGTAACGATCCTCTTGCTCGGAGAAAGCGGCACTGGAAAGAACCTACTCTGCGAGAGGATCCACGAGATGAGCTCCCGTAGGAACATGCCGTTCGTTGAGATCGGCTGCTCCCATATACCGGACCATCTCATGGAAAGCGAACTCTTCGGCTATGCCAAGGGCGCGTTCACCGATGCGAAGGAGACAAAGAAGGGGCTCTTTGAGTTGGCCCACGGCGGCACTGTGCTGCTGGATGAGATCGGCGACATGCCTTACCCGATGCAGTCAAAAATCCTCACCCTCATCGAAGAAAAAAGGTTCCGGAGAATCGGGGGGCTTGATTACCTGCATGCCGATGTGAGAATACTGGCCGCGACAAACAGGGACCTCCCGGAGCTTGTACACACAAAGAAATTCAGGCTGGATCTTTTTTACCGGCTCAATGTCGCGACGATCGAAATCCCCCCTCTCCGGGAGCGGAAAAAAGATATACCCTTACTCCTTCAATATTACATGGATAAGAGCGTTGAAAAGTACAGTCTCAAACGGATAGGCTTGTCCGCGAAGGCCATGGAGTTTTTGGAGGAATATGAATGGCCGGGCAATGTGAGGGAACTCAGGAATGTGATCGAAAGGGTCGTCATATTGTCAAAGGGGGACGAGATCACGGACGACGACATCCGACCCTGTCTTTTCCCCGGGAAAAAGGAAGCGATGCCAATAGAGGCAAGAGAAAAAAATCACCGCAAGGCCACGTCCCTCAAGGATATGGAAGAAGGCCTGATCAAGTCGGCCTTTGAGATGTCCCAGGGCAATCAGAGGAAGACGGCGAAGCTGCTCGACATCAGCAGGGACACGCTCCGGTACCGCCTCAAGAAAATGGGCCTGACGAGTCCACGGGGAAAAAAGGACCCGACCAAATGAAGCTCCAAACCGTGATGGAGAAGATGTGGACAAAAAACTATCTCGTTGTCTTTCTGGTCCTCTGGACGCTTCTCGTTGCCACTTCGGTGGTCTGGAACTTTTACCGAAATCATGAGGAAACGCACGAAAGGGCGCGCATCGAGGCGCAGACCATTTTTCAGCATAACCTGGCTTACCGGCGATGGAATACTGCGCATGGAGGAGTATATGCGGAAGTCTCAGATAAAAACCAGCCTAACCCCTTTATCATTTCCCCGAGGAGAGATGTCACGACCTTAGAGGGGACAAGGCTGACGCTTATCAACCCTTTTCATATGACAAAGGAGGCTTACGAGTTGCTCAGCAAACAGTCGCCGCTCGCCTCCATTAACCGGACGATCAGCCTGAAGCCCCTCAACCCCGGGAATACACCGGACACGTGGGAGACAAAGGCCCTGAAGTCCTTTGAAGAGGGCAAGACAGAATTCAGTGAAATTACCGAGATAAACGGGCTCCCCTATATGCGCGTGTTAAAGCCCTACATAACGGAGGAGGGGTGTCTCAAATGTCACGGACACCAGGGCTATAAGTTGGGAGACATCCGGGGCGCCATGAGCATAGCCGTGCCGATGCAGCCCTATTATGCGGCTGCTACAGCAACGGCACGGATTACTTTCATGACCCACCTCTTCCTCTGGCTGATCGGCGCCGGAACGATTGTTTTGTTCTCAAAGGGACTCCGGCGCTACCAGGGGGAGATCGAAAAAAGTGAGCGGCAGTTCCGTATACTATCCGAGTTCGCATACGACTTTGAATTCTGGATCAAGGAAAATGGAGAGTTTGTCTTTGTATCGCCTTCCTGCGAACGGATAACAGGTTACACCCAGTCTGAATTTATGGAAAAACCGGATCTCCTGAACACAATCGCCCATCCTGAGGACAGCGATGTCTGTCACAACCACATAACTGACTTCAGGACTTCCTCGCATGAAGACATGGAGTTCCGCATCATTGCCAAAGATGGACAGGTGAAGTGGCTGTCTCATTTTTGCGGCCCTATTTATGTTGATGGGAAATTTCTCGGGAGAAGAGCGAGCAACAGGGACATAACAGAGAGGAAGAAGCTGGAAGACTCACTTTTGCAGGCCCGGAAAATGGAGTCCCTCGGCCAATTCGCCGGCGGGATCGCCCATGATTTTAATAATGTCCTCACCGCCATCGGCGGCTTCGCCCATCTTCTGGGCGATAGCTCTGAAAAAAGGGATGAGGATTCTGCTGAATGCATTGAACAGATATCTCTCGCGGTCAAGTTCGGAAAGAACCTCACCTCCAACCTTCTCACCTTCGGACGCAAACAGATCATCCATCCTGTCAACATGGAATTGAGTCAGATCATCAATACTATTTCGGACATGCTGAAGACGCTTATTCCCGGAGAAATTGCGTTGAAGATTTCTCTGACCGGGGACGAACGTCCCATATTTGCCGATCCCTACCAAATCGGCCAGATCATCATCAACCTCTGCATGAATGCAAAAGACGCGATGCCCCTTGGCGGTGAACTCCATTTAAAGACAGACCTTCTCGTGCTGGACGGGAAATGTAACGGCAGATACGCCGCGGTAACGCCCGGCACCTATATGGTGCTCTCCCTGCGTGATACAGGGACAGGCATCGATGAGGAGACCATGGTCCGTATTTTTGAGCCTTTCTTTTCGACGAAGCACAGCGGGAAGGGAACAGGGCTTGGACTTACTATTGTGCAGAGCATTGTCCAGCAGCACCATGGTTTTATCGACATAGAAAGCGAAATGAAAAGAGGGACGACCTTCAGGATCTGCTTCCCCGTATCGCGGGTGCATAAACATGAAGTGTCTCTAGCGAGATCGGAAGAGAAGACGAGCACCCCGGGGAAAGGGACTTTATTGGTGGCAGAGGATGATGAATGCATAAGGAATTTTCTCCGGAAGCTGCTTGTTAAAAGAGGTTATACCGTGGTCCTTGCCGAGGACGGAGAAGAGGCTATCAGGAAATACAATGAAATCAGGGGTTCTATCGATATGCTTATTTTAGACGTCGTACTGCCGGGGAGGAACGGCAGCGAAGTCTACGATTTTATAAAAGCCGACAGACCTGAGATAAAAGTCCTGTTCATAAGCGGTTATACCGATGACATCATTACAGCAGACGGTATTTCTGATGAGAACCTTCAGTTTTTATCCAAACCTATAGATGCTGAGGAGTTGCTGTCCATAGTCCTGGCGAACATGGAGAACAATGATAATGCCGGACGACGATTAGTGTTGGGAAAAGGCTAGTTCACAGGCAAGAAGGTGCTGAAATACGGGCAAGTCCTGAGCCAGTGTTTTATTTCGCGGAGCTGCCTTTTTCCCCTGGTGCGCGTGACTAAAATAACCTATTTTTGGGTGAAATGACCCAACCTGATCAGAAAACAAATTTATAAGGCGGCCTCACAAATCATTTTCTAAAAGGCCAAATAGTAACTAAATTACATAGTCAGTGTCTTTGTACAACTTGGAGTATATCTTTTTTTTCGTTCCGGAAGAGGCGAAAATGCAGTGATTTCAAGGGACATGTCCCCCTGTCAGGCAAATGGCCATCCCTGGGTCTATGACAGACTCTATGGCCGGGATTTAATTTGAAAAGCGCCATTAGTTTAATCATATCGCAATAAAGCATATTCTAAACAAGGCATATAACTTGCAAGGCCATTAAAGTGCTGCAGGACTGAATAAAGAGTGACCTAAGCAAGAAACAATCCTGATCTTAATGACTGTGGAGATAAATTGGAGGCAAAGATGAGAAAAATACTTATTACTTTAACCGTTGCATTTATTATGGTTGTGCCGGTTTTGACAGGGCAGTCATTTGCCGGTGGAAACAACGCCAAAATCACTGCGGAAGAGCAGAAGGGCGGAAGGGCGGAAGTAAAGGCGGTGGAGGTCCAAAAAGCGGAAGAGGCTAAAAAGGCCGAAGAAGCCAGGAGGTCTGCTGAAGAGGCAAAAAAAACTATCATCGCCAGAGTCAACGGAGTGGACATCAATATGTTCATGCTTGTGCGCGCCATGAACAAAGTTGCCTCGAAATACGTTAAAGAGGGGGAGGAAGCTTCCCCGGAAACTACCGTGAAGATTAAGAGGGAGGCTCTGGAGAGGCTGATATTTGAGGAACTGGCTGTGCAGGAAGCTATAAGACAGGGGATAAATCCCACTCCCGAGGCCATTGATAAAGTAGTGGCCCAGGTCAGGGAAAACGTTGGCTCTGAAGAGGCTTACCGTGAATACCTTGATAAAGCATACCTTACTGAAGATACGCTGAAGAAACTAATAGAAAGAAGCCGGCGTTACGAGCTAATCACCGCAAGAGAGGTTTACGGTAAGGTCAATATTGACGAGATGCTTCTTAAAAACGAATATGAGAAGGAAAAGGAAAAATTTATCCTGCCGGAGAATTTTGTCGCCGAAGATGTCTTCCTGTTGCAGGGGAAGGACGAAGAGGCAGCACAAAAAAAAGCTGATGAGGTACTGAAGTCCATCAGAAAGAACAATAATGATGTCTGGAAGCTGGTACAGGACGGCACGTTCATCGTTAGAAAGATAAACATCAAGAAGGAGAAGCACCCTGAACTTTATAAGGCTATTACCGGCATGAAGACGGGTGACCTGAGCAGCGTCATTAAAGACAAAGACGGTTTTCACATCATAAAGGTCACTAAAAAGGAGCCTTCGCGTCAACTCACCTTTGAAGAAGCAAAAAGCGTGCTTGAGCCGAAATTCCTTGTGCCTGCGCAGGAACAGAGGAAGGAGGAGTGGGAAAAGCAACTGAGGAAAAATGCAAATATCGAGGTCCTGCCTGAAGGAACTAAAAATTGACCACAGAGATACGGAGAAAAAGAGAAGGAGATATGAAGAGGACAAGCTTGACAATGGCCGGGGTGCTGATGACCCTGGTAATGGTGTTTATATGTTCTTCCTGTAGTAAAAAGGAAGATGCCTCAAAGAGTATGACACAAAAGGAAGAGCTAAAGTTGACGCCGGAACAGGCAAAAAAGAGTGAGAAAATCAAAAAGGGAATCAAGGAATCGCAAAATATAGTGATAGCGACAGTCAATGGTGCAGATTTAACAATGTATGATCTTGTCAGGGAGATGAATGCCATTGCCCCGAAGTATATCCGGAAAGGACAGACAGGAACGCCGGAAATTACGACTAAGGTGAAAAAAGAGGCCTTGAACAATTTGATATTCAAGGAATTGGCGGTCCAGGCAGCAATAAACGAGGGCATGAAAGTTAAACCGGAGGCTGTTGAAGATGTTATCAATAAAGTCAGGGCCCAGGCCGGTTCAGAGCAGGCTTATAAAAAGTACCTTGAAGAGCGCAATCTCAGTGAAGACGCTCTGAAGAAGACTATTGAGAGGAGCCATATTCTCGAAATGATAACCGCCAGGGAGATTTTCGATAAAATTAAGGTGGACGACAAAACACTCAGGAATACCTATGAAAAGGAGAAGGCCCTATTTATGACAAAAGACAACCCTCCCCGACAAATGTCCTTTGAGGAGGCAAAAGGCTTTATTGAGAGTAAAATCAAAGCAGAAAGAGGTGCAAAGAGGATCGAGGAATGGAATAATGAATTGAGGGAATCGGCCAAAATAAAGGTCATGCTCGATGAGGTTTAACAAAAACTGAAAAAGTCGAGCGTTAGGAAACCAAAGGAGAGAGTTTAATGACAGAGGTAAAGGCGAGAGGTCCGAATTTTGTTTATGCAAAAAAGTATATCCTTCAGGAATACGGCCCCGAAATATGGGCAAAGCTGCTTTCCAGGTTACCTAAGGATGCGGCTGAAATCTGGCTGGGGCCGCCCTTGGCCAACATGAGTTATCCCTTTAGTGCTTTCAAGCTTATGGTGGATGACCTGTCAAAAGAAGCTGGAATAGTTAAAGAAGCCGAGACAGCCCGCTTATACGAATTTATTGCAGACAACAGCCTGAACATTCTATATAAGGCTTTTTTCCAGCTTGCAAATCCCTCTTTTGTTATCAGGAATTATCCGAAGTTATGGACCCGATTTTTTGAAACAGGTAAGGTGGAAGTGCCTGTAGCGGAAAAAGGGCATGCAATAGTGAAATTTATTCTCCCCGAGATCTTTTTAGACTGGATTTCACCTGCCTGCCTGGGTTATTCAAAAAAAGCTGTTGAAATGGCTGGAGGCAGGAATCTTGTTGTTCAGCAGAAAAGCAGGTCTTCGCTTCCTGATAATATATGGGAGATTGCCTACGAGCTGAGATGGGATGAATAAAAGTAAAACAATACATCTCTCAATATGCGCGCGTGGCGAACCCCTGTTTTTTCTTCCAATGTTTTCTTATCCAGAGTACTTCTTTCAGCATAAGCCAGGTGTCCCGGACAGGACTGACCTTGCTCTTTTCTCCGTAATACCAGTTCACAGGCACTTCAACAATGCGGTACCCTTTTAAACGCGCTATGTATAGGACCTCCACATCGAAACTCCAGCCATTGATCCTGCCGGCTGAAAAGAGTTCGTGCGCAACATCATGCCGAAAGCATTTAAAGCCGCATTGCGTATCACTAAGCCCTGAAAGAAGCAGCACCCTTACAATAAGATTGAAAACACGCCCCATGAGATGTCTGTGGAACGGCTCGTCATAACGCCTTGCTCCCTCTGCCTCACGAGAACCTATGGCAATATCATAATCCTGAAGCACGGGAGGGAGGAAATTTAAGGCCTCATCTATAGGCACTGCCATGTCCGCATCACAGATAAACATATATTCTCCCTCCGCAGCCAGCATGCCCGTCCTCACGGCTGCTCCTTTGCCACGGGTTGCCTGATACAGGTACTTCACGAATGGATATCGGGAGCAGAATTCCATGACAATCTCTTTTGTCGCGTCAGTGCTTCCGTTATCGACAACTATTATTTCAGTTGCAACCTTTTCCCGGGCTTCGGCGAATGCAACTATTCGTTTTAATGTCTCAGACAGTCTCTCAGCTTCATTGAATGCAGGGACTATGATAGAAAGATAAGGGATTTTATTATTGTTAAATTCTCCTGGCATAATGTTTTTTATTATATATGATAACCACTCTTCTGCGCGACATTAGCAGCACCATTTCGCGATGCATCATCAGAGGGGAATTCAAACGATAGTAGTTTTCCTTGATGAAAAGACCTTGTATTTTATACCCAATGCGAAAGCTGTCAGCCCTAACAGCGCCTCTGATACCAGATACATGATACGGGACAGGATCGGGAAAATCAGAGCAGTCTGAATATTTACGATGTTGTTCAACATCAACAACATTATCCCTTCACGAATACCCAGTCCACCGGGAGAAATTATCGCAAGAGAACCAATGAACCATGATATAGACATTGACGCGAGAATTGCAAACATACTCTCTGAGGGAATGTCTAACCCAATTCCTTTGGCCAGAAAATAGCTGCCAAAACCCATGAGGGCCCAACTGCATATATAAACAAACTGAATAAAAAGGACCAGTGATTTTGAATTATTTAATGGCTGTATTTCTTTTTTTAGAAGTCTTCCTGCCAAGACAATTAATTTATTCATCAATAGAGAATTCCAGGTAATGTACGCTACGTTAAACAGTACTAATGCGATGGACAGGAGAATTATCACTTTTATGCTTAGCAAATTAGTATATAAAGCCAGATAAGTAAGACCGAGATACAGCGACACAATAATTGAGCCTGCAATGCATATTAAATTAACATAAAGGATTATAGGCTTGGAGATATCGTATTTTTTCAGCCATACTAATTGCGCCGTAAATGTCCATATCCTGCCGGGCAGATATTTAAAAAGACCGCTTGCATTCACCACAGCGATACTCTGGAAAAAATTAAGTTCATTCCGGCCAAGATGCTTATTGATGCAGACCTGCCATATATATGTTTCGATAAGATATGAAAAGAGATATAAAGACAAAGAAATGATCAAATAGTATATGTTTATGATAAATTTGAAATTCTGCAGCGACGCCCAGTTTTTCCAAACCTCCAGTGAATAAAAAAAGCCGATCAGGAGAATAATCGACAGAGCAGCCAATATTCGTAATATTCTTCTGATATTTAACATCCTAGCGCCTGCAAGCCTTCTTTGACGCGCTGCGAAACCATCCGGACTTCCTCCAGTGTAATTGTCGGGCCCATTGGAAGGGTGAGCACTTCGTCTGCTGCTTCGGCTGCATGAGGATAGAGTGCCCGGCTCAACCCTGCGGGAAGTGGAAAAAGCGTACTCGTATCAATGCCCCCAACTCTCAGGTAATCGCACATTGTGTTGCGTAAGGCAGAGGGGAGCCGAATCGGGAAATGACTTTGCGGTAAGGCTTTGCTGCCGGGGCCGCGCACTATGCCGGACTCTACCAGACTTCTGGAATAGATCTCCGCCTGACCGCGGCGATGGTCGGCGTTTCCTCGGGAGTTACGCAGATTGTGAAGGGCGAGTTTTCGATTCAGAGCGGTCATAGAACGTGTCCATTCCGGAGGCAAGGCGCGTACCATGCGGTCTGAAGCCGTATTCGTGGTGGCCCCTTGTGCCGCCGAAGAAGGTCTTTGGGCATTTAGCGAAGAAAAAACTTTGTTATAAAACCGGTAAAGATGCTGTTCATGCCACAGTCCGTAAATGCACCGTTGATTCATGGCAACCCGAAGGAGAGTCGAGCATCCACTCTGAAATCGAAGACCGAATGATTCCTGGGCACTCCATTGGTCGCGTATCTCGCGGACCCTGCCTGCAAGTTCAAGGTCCTGAAAACATGCGATCCCTCCCCAGCCTGCGTACATTGGCTTACCCCACCCGAAGCTGAACAGCGCAACATCCCCGTTCTCCAACTCCTTCATTCTCTCAGGAGAGGGAATACACATGGCCAAGTCGAGGATTCTCACGCCGGGTCTTTTATGGTCGGCGCTTCTGAGCATTTCGACGTCGTACCGAATGCCGTAGACTTCACTCAGTACCAGCGCGCAACCAGGTTCTGTGGCGGCATTGATGCCGTCGTGAGACATCAGAAAAGAGTCAGGGGCTGAATCGACCAGTCGTGAGCGAGCACCGCTTATGACCATGGCTTTATGCACAGTGTGGCATGTGTAAGCCGGCCCTGCCACAATCGTGCCTGGCCTACTTGCGGCCTGGATTGCCATATGGATTCCAGCGCGCACGCTGGGAATCAGGATGGCCGAACGCACCCCAAGCGCATTTGCGTAGGCCTTCTCAATATCCGACGAATTCATATTTGGCGCGGGTGAAACTATTATGGAAAGGGTTTTTCCGACGCCGAAAGGCAGACTGTGGCGAGGGATCATGATGTCCTCTTTCTGGCCAGGAATACAAAGCCCGGGGCAAGGTTATAGCCGTTGAAACGCCAGACAAGGTGGCCGATCGCGTATGCGGTCTTTACTTTGAGACTGTTGTGACGGAAAGGCATTGCATCGCGCGGAGACGTATATAGGATTTCGAATCCCTCCTGCTCCACAATATGCAGAAGCGACCTGGCCGGGACCGAGACCCGGTGGTCGTAGACCGCTTTTTCATACAGGCGTTGACCAGCGCTGGCAAACCATCTGCTCAGCCAAAGTCCGATTTGAATTGCCCACGAGGTATCAACTGTTCGCATTGCCAGGATTCCTCCCGGCGAGAGCACGGATCTGATGGCGCGCAGTTCCCTCCTCTGGCTTGGCCAGTAATAGTTGCAATCAAGAGCTGTGATAATCCCCAGCGAGCTTTCAGGAATATCAAGGTCGCCGACAGAGCCGGAGAGGTCGCAGGGAATGCCCCTGCTTCGCACGTACTCGACGGCTTCAGGGACGATGTCGATTCCGCGGACCCGGTAGCCCTCATCCTGAGCCCTCATCAGAAAACCGCCGTAGGAGCAGCCGATGTCCAGAAGCGTGCTTCCGGGCTGCGCGTAGCGGCGTAGCAAACGGAGGACAGCCTCGAACATGGGCGATTTTTCGTCATTGAGGGCGATGCCGCTTTCAACCATTCCCCACGGCCTTGTTCGGGTATGTTTAACTTCCTGCCCCGGGTCATACTCATTGGCTGCAAAAAATGACCGGCATGAGTGACACCTGGCCCACGATTGGCTTCCGCGCAACGTAGTAAGCTGGACTAAGCCGAGAGACACTCTCTCCAGCCCGGCATCGCAGACAGGACAGCGGTCGAGGCCGCCGGGGTTGATGTCAGGCGCAGGCTTCAAAACCCGGAATCCTTCATTAACGATTTATAAACAGCGCTGTTTCGCAGCCTCTTCCTCATTGCATCCGATATTTTCATACATGGAGACATATAGATATGCACCGGTCTCGTTTGCGGCGAGAAACCGCTTTTAAAATCAATGACCCCTTTGATACTGCTGCTGGGCAGGAAATCATAGAGAAGGAAACCTCTTTCACAGGCATCTTTTATGATGCAATATTGCAGCACCTGGGTGGCGTTAAGTTTTTTGTAAAAACGCTCAGAAGTTGCGCTGTGCCAGTATGCGACATGCCTGTTGTGATAAAAACATAACGCCCCTGATATTATCTGTCCATCATATTTTGCCAGCCACAGTTTTATCTTGCTGGATTTTTTCTCATACATTATTTCGAACAAATTCCATCCATATCTGTTCGTTGCGGTTTCACCCCATCGTGTCAAATTATCCTGATAGAGCTCAAAGTAGGCTCTCCAGTCATCTTCTGTCACGGCCACTTCAGCTGTCAAGCCTTCGCGAATCCCCTTCCTTGCCCTGCTTGAATGCCCCCACGTCCATTTCTTGAATATCGGGTCGAACCCATCGCTGAGGTCAAGGAACTGCGTGAAATCTTCTGCATTGAAGCCATCAAATCCATTCGTCAGCGGGTCGTACGGGTTTACGGCACAATAGAGCATTTTCACCTTTCTTAAGATTCCGAAAAGCGATTTTTTTTCAGCACTATCCAGTTCGTCGTTCGTAACGAAGCCCCCCATGCCTTTTGGGGCGAGAAAATGAATATTCAACAACCCTTTTAAAAAACGTATATATGTCAGGGGCAAAAGGACCTTTTTACCGCTCCTGAAATGGATAAGTTTTGTATCGCTTTCAAAGCCCGCGTATTCCGCCCAGATGTCGAACCATTCCCTTGTCTGGAAATAAAGGGCAGACCCGGCAGTAGCTAACATGCTGTCCCATTCTTCATCTGTTGCCTTTCTGATGCCTGCTATCACTTGGTCTCCTGAAGGAGTTTCGGCGAATTGAAGTCCAGCCATCTTTCGACTGCCCTTTTAATTTCGAACTGCTCGTATGCCTTTGCCGTGTTTTCCTTGAAAAAATCCCTGCCCTTTATTGCAGCCTCTTCAATCGCGCGGGCCAAGGCCTCGGCGCTTACCTCTTTAGCGATGATTCCACATCCGGACTCGGATATAAGCCGCCCTAAATCTCCTACCGGCATCGAAACAACCGGAGTGCCGATTTGAAGTGAATCGGAAAAGACGACGGGGATGCTTTCAATCCTGGATGGTATTATCAAAAAAGAGACACTGTTCAGATAGTCTGAGAACTCCTGTGCCTGAATTGCTCCGTTTAGGGAAATATAATTCTCCAGCCGCATCCCGGATATCATGTTCCTCAGCTCGCCTTCCATGGGGCCCAGCCCGAACATATGCACGCGGAGCGATTCCCTTATATTCGGTGGAAGGCTGGCGATTGCCTTTATGAGCAAGTCCGGGCCTTTATTGATATGGTATCGCCCCACAAACAGAAAATGCGTAAACCGAGGAGAATCCGGCAAAAACAATTTTTCTTTTGGAGGCGGAAGTTTCCTGCTTGAGGGGAGAAATTCGCACGACACGGATGTAAGGTCTTTGACTTCCTGACATAGTTGAATCCCATCGGCAAAGACCCTGTCTGCATTTTTTATAAGTTTTTTTAAAATCGCCTTGCCAAAAAAAGGGATTTTCCTGATTTTCCATATATCTGATCCCAGGGCCCAAATATCATATGGAATGGCCGTTTTGCGTTTGCCGGCCAGACCGAAAATTCCGGAGGGTACCGCCCACATACAAAGGACCCTCTCTATCGCATATTTCCTGTTTATCTCGAGCGTATTTCTTGTGCCGCTTACAAAAAAGCGCAGGAAGACCCACCAGTTCAGGGGACTTATCAGAGCCATGGAGGCCAGTTCCTGGTCTCCGCCTTCCCAGGGGGAAGGTATGATAAGAATCCCGGGGTCGGCCAGATACTCCTCTTTTCTGGCTGCCGGCTGGATGACTACTTTATGTCCAAGCGCAGCAAGTTCAAGGGCAAATTGTCTTACGAACAGCCCCGCAGTTCCGGAGGGGTCCTCAGGGCTTTTAGGATAGGAACTTGTAATGATATGGATATTCAATTAATCTTTTTTCTTGAAATAATACTGCGCACGGCGTTGATGACGTAATGGACATCCTCATCCGTAAGTTTGGGCGAAATCGGGAGACTTACGGTTTCCCGGCCGAAAGCAAATGCGTTCGGAAAGTCTTCTCCTCTCCACGAAAAACTCCTTCGGTAGAACGGGTGCTCAGGTATCGATAAATAATGAACCCCGACTCCTATATTTTTTGCCGTCATCTCTTCCAAAAAGGCGTCTCTGCCGATGCCGGCCTTTTCATGGCTTATTCGGACAGTGAATAAGTGATAGGCGTGCCGGGTGTCCGGCTCAGCCGGGGCAGGTAAATCTATATTTAAATCACTAAAGGCTTCTATGTATCGGCCCCATATCTGTTTCCGTCTTTCCCAGTATGAATCTATCCTTCCGAGCTGGTGAATGCCGATAGCGGCCTGGAGGTCCATCATGTTGTATTTGAACCCGGCCTCCTCCACATAATAATGTTTATATCCGGAATCGGAATAACGGTTCCAGGCGTCCCGGCTCAGCCCGTGAAGCGCCATCGTCTTGATCCGTGAAATCTTGTATTCATCACGGCTTATGACCATGCCACCTTCTCCGGTAGTGATGTTCTTGGTTGCGTAAAAGCTGAAGCACCCCAGATCACCAATTGTCCCGGCCTTTTTCCCCTTATATTCAGTCTCTATGGCATGGGCGCAATCCTCAATTATCGCAATCCCATTTGATTTTGCCAGAGCGACGATAGGGTCCATATCACAGGCGCGTCCGGCAAAATGGACCACTATCACCGCTCTTGTCTTTGGAGTAATTTTTTTCTCTATCTCCCGCACGTCTATATTTAAAGTGACCGGGTCGATATCCGCCAAAACAGGGCTGGCGCCTGCGTGGATAATGGCATTGACGGTCGCGCAGAAAGTCATCGGTGTCGTAATGATCTCGTCGCCGGGCTCGATCCCCAGAGCCAGACAGGAAAGGTGCAGGGCGGCCGTACAGGAGTTTACTGCGGCGACGTAGTTGATATTCTTGTATCGGGCGAAGTCTCTTTCGAACTGATGCACTTTTGGGCCGGTGCCCAACCACGCATTTTTCATGGAGTCCAGGACTTCATCCATCTCGTCCTGCTCAATTAAAGGTTGTCCGAAAACCAGAAAATTTTTTCTCATAATTTTTTTATTTTTCCCCGCAGGAAAGACGAAGTGAAATCCGCTCTGTTCATAGATTGGACCTGGCTTTATCGTGAAATATCATCTTTCCCGCTTTCCATTGCTCTTACTCTGTACTGTATGTCCTCCATCAGCCTTCTGTTTACGGCCTGCAGATCGGCAAGAAATGCGACCAGCATAGTCTGGAATCCTATGCCAAGAAAGATGGAAGCCAGAATCAGGGACTGAACGTGTCCTTCGCCGCCTTCTCTGAAAAAGTAGTATAGAAACCTGACTCCTATTATAAAACCTAAACTAAACATTAGTAACCCCAGTGCCATAAAGAAACGGAAAGGTTTGTAGACCACAAAGATCCGTATGATTGTCGGAATGGATTTCCTTAGATAATAGGGAATGCTTCTTACCAGTCGTGAAGGCCTGAGGTCCCTATTGACGCGGACAGGGACCGACGCAATAGACATGTTTTTTTGACCGGCCTGGATAATTGTCTCAAGGGTATACGTGTAGTCATTAAATACATTAAGGCGTAAAGCGGCTTCACGACTCATGGCCCGAAAACCGCTTGGGGCATCAGGGACATCGGTCTTGCTTGCCAGCCTCACAACCAGGCTTCCCAGCTTTTGAAGCTGTTTTTTTATAAACGGGAAATGCCTTATTTCAGAAATCGGTCTGGCCCCGATAACAAGTTCAGCCTTCTTGTCCAGAATCGGCTTGATCAGCAAAGGAATATCTTTTGCATTATACTGATTGTCCGCATCAGTATTGACGATGACATCAGCTCCTAATTTCAAGCACGCATCGAGCCCCGCCATAAAGGCGTGGGCCAGCCCCTGGTTCTTTGTGAAGTTGACGATATGGTCAACTCCGTTCTCCTTTGCTACCTCTAAGGTATTGTCCGTGCTTCCATCGTTGATGATAAGCCATTCGACCTTATCAAAGCCCTCCAGCGATCTCGGGAGTTCGTTTAACGCAACGGCAAGCGTCTCGGCTTCATTGTAGCAGGGGATCTGGATTATCAGTTTCATAGGGCTATATTAACAGTCTTATTCATAGAATTAATATCCGTCACAATAAAGTTATAGCTGCAGCCGGCCGAAGTAACTCCCCCTTTCCCCCTCTTAACCCAAGAGGGGGTATGTCCCTCCCCTTGAGGTAAGGGGAGGTTAGGAGGGTTTATGAATCCTGGAGGCAATGGCGTCACGGTGTCTTTTTAACCTTTCTTAAACATAATCCCGAGAATACTAAAAAAACGAAGAGGCCCGCCAGACTGACCTTTAACCCTCTCCGGAAAGCTTCCAGCTCATATTCAAATAGTACCTGGCCTGCCCCTTGGACCGGTATTGCAGGCAGTATGTCAAGATATGTGTCATATTTGATCTGCCGGTCATCAATAAATGCCTTCCATCCCGGATGAAGATGCATGGGCAAAACAATCCATCCGGCTTCTGTATGTGAATTATAAATATCTATCCGGTCGACTGAAGTCTGTTTGACGTCCAATCCCGAAAAATCCAGCCGCTCATTCGAAGGATCAAGGTCTTTCACAAAATAGGCGCTGTTTGTCACCTGCTTATTTTCAAAAATTACAATCTCATTTTCCAGGTCAAGAATATTCCACTTCTTTTCAAGAGCTGAAGGTTCCATTTTTTCAATGTAACCTATTTTCCATGTGAGTGAATAATCCGTTTTTACACCGTTTACTTCAAGGAAGCTGCCTGTATCCGCCTGATTTTTCGTGGCCCACGCTGTCAGACTCTTCGGGCCTGTGTACCCGGGAAGCGACAATACCAGATAATAACCTCCCTTCCTCAAAGAAAACCTCTCCGGAAACTCAAAAAAGGCCCATTGGTTGTCGGCTATTTTGTCCCTGCCTAGTTCAGGCTCAAAAGAATATTTTTCTCCCTTGTCCGTATAAAGGCTCAACTTGACGTTTGCGGGGGCATGCACTTCGCCATAGGTCGCAAACATAAATCCCATGGCTTCGATGACCATATCATTGGAAATAAATATGTGCTGCTTCCAGGAATTATGGGGCAAAGGCGGAGCCGGACCACGGGACAATTCGGGAAGTGCAATAAGGCGTTTCATCCCCAGCGCCCCTTTATTGACAAGTAAATACTTTATCGCGAGCTTGTCCATTAGGGGGGAATTAAACTGAATATTGGCGCCGTTGATAAAGGCCGAAGTTGCCGAGGAGAAAGGATCGTATACCAGCCTGGTGAGGACCTCCTTTTCTCTGTCTGTCCGGAAAGCGTGAGCATACCACTCCGGAATGCCATAGGCCCCGAGAGTTCCGGAGAATATATAAGAATAATCGGCAATAACCGACTGTAAAGGCTGAAGGTGGTCTTTAACGTATTTAATGCTCGGCGTTAAAGGATAAAACCACGCAGAAGGAACAACGGCATTGAACCTGTTGAAGAGTGTCTTCTGATACTGGAACTGGACCGCGATAATTCCAATCAGTACCACGGTAATCATCCGCCGGACGTTCAGGGGCGTTAACCTCAGATACCGGCCGGACAGTGCCTGTAGTTTTGCTGCGCCGAAATCCAGACCGACAGCTGATAAGGCCGCCAAACCCAAAAGCGTAACAACGAGCAACCTGCCCCATTTCGGGTTATTTTTGAAAATCGGCAGCGCCTCTATAAGCTGATGGGGCAACAGGCCGAACGCTATCGAGAGAGAGAGAACTAAAAGCAATGCATTAAAAAAAACAAATAATCTAAACTGCTTGTTATTTCCGCTGAACATTGCAAAAATACCGATGAGGGCCAATACACAGACCAGCACGCCGACATAGGCGGTATTTTCAACCCTCGGCGGGTCCTCGTAAGTGAAGAAGAGCAACAGGTCATGCAGGCTCAAGGGCGTTCCGCCGCTGGTCCTGTATCCGAGGTTTATACCGGACATGGCGTCGATGAAAGGAACAAGGGCGACTGCGGACAACAAAAAAGCTATTCCCACTGCCAGCAAAGGCAAAGAGGTCTGCTTAATGACCGCCTTCAGGGACGCGGACTTACCTATGAACTCCTTTTTATTACCGGTTTTAAGTCGATCTTTGCCGAAAAAGTCGTAGGTGGTCCAAACTGCAATGAGCAGTGAAAAAGAGTAAAAGCCGAACCCGGCAACTGCGAAAAAACCTCCGAATATGAGCAGGAGAGAAGTAATAGTTATTGCCGGCAGCCATTTCATATCTTCCGTCTTGAGGTACATCACCGTTGCCCAAAGAAGCCACGGAATCCACATTGCGGTAGTAACCTGCTCCCAGAAAAACCATGCGGCATTGAAGCCGCATAACATGAAGACAATTCCACCCCAGATTGATGGCAGCCATCGCAGAAAAATTTTGAGGAGCAGATAGGCGCCGAACCCGGAAATAACGAGCTTGACCAAACCCACGAGATAATATGCGAGCGCGTTGTCCTCCACAGCAAGAAACAGAAGGAATGCGGGGTTGCAAAGCTCAAGGGATATAGGCTGCCCCCCCGCGCCGTTGGGATACCAAAGAGGGCTCTGTCCTCTCCTGATCTGGTCTTTAAGTGTTATCCAGGTGGGGAGCTGAGAATCGAGTATGTCGCTCCGCTCAGCATGTACGGCGGTGCGATCACTCTGTACAGAAAACCAGCCTTGGAATTGCAATAGCCGGTCAAACGGCGCCACTGTCTGGCCGGCAAAGGGATTTGCATTCAATGTGTAGATGGCGAGACAGGTAAAGACGATAAAGGTCAAAAGAGCTTGGAATCGTGATAAAAAAGGGAACTTCCCTAAAACTTCATCATTGCTCAAATTAGACTCCGCTGTATAGTATTTTCTCGATATTCTCTGCTTCCGAGTTAAAATATTTTAACACTATTTGGTGAGTCAATACCTTATTTTCAAATGATTTTATGATCATGCGATAAGTATTTACCTTGACATTATGTCATTGAGAACTTGTTGCGCTTTGTAATCGTCGGGTTTTATTTTTAATCCCGCTTCAAATGATCGCCGCGCCATATCCCTGTCGCCTATTTCCTTATAAACGATTCCAAGATTGAAAAACG
>Ga0299912_10001049_pt1 | contig 22318 bp, 17 predicted proteins | sample RVTome_2_FD_207667 | JGI IMG/M metagenome (GOLD analysis project Ga0299912, IMG submission 207667) | Soil microbial communities from uranium-contaminated site in the Upper Colorado River Basin, Wyoming, United States - RVT95D214 (version 2) ... | reverse complement strand
GACCATCTATGAGATTGACCGCATTGGTAATAGCCACTATCCAAAAGATAGTTACTGGAAATGAGAGCCACCCAAGGTTGACAGTTATCAGATTTGCAACACCCAGCAGGTCTATCCGAACTCCGGCCAGGCATATTGCTGTTGCAGCGACAATCTGAGCTAACAGCTTATGCCGGACTCTCATTCCACGCAAATCATCAATAAGACCAACAATAAAAATAAATGTACCGGCTGCCAGTAGGGCAACTATTTGGGTCTGTGCACGACGGAACGCCTCTCCGATATTATTGTCCAAAAACAGTGCTGCAATCACCAGGCCAATCGCCGATAGGAAAATAGCCAGCCCCCCAATCCGCGGAATGGCTGAAGCATGAACCTTTCGCACATCCGGATTGTCATAAATCTTAAGTGCCCTTGCAATGTAAATCACAATTGGTGTAATCACAAGTGCCAGCAAAGTCGAACACAGATATGTGAACAAGTAAGTTTTCATCTCTTGGAAGATAGGCCTTAAAGTTTAATCCCTCAATCTTTATCAAGTCGGAATTAGCTCGGCGCAAACTCCGTCCCCGTCGGTTGACCGACGAGGATAGTTAATGCCGGCAATAGAGTTTTAGGTACACTTTGAAAGCTGACCAAGTTTTTCAAAAGCATTAGGGTGATTCAATCTCTTCTTTCACAACTGCCGGGTGTACCGCGAAATCCGCAATAAGATTTTCTGCTTCTTTTGACTGTGGTCGGACCCGCAGGCATATTCTCGCCTGTTGTATTGCTTCAGGTATATTTTCAGTCTCAGCGAGCAATCGTGCCAGAGTTAGACGCCATTGAACCTGGCTGTAGTTCAATGCAAGAGCGCGACGATAGCACTCTATTGCTGCCTTGTTATCCTGCTGTTTTATATAGATATTCGCAAGAGACACAAATGCTGAGGCGGGGGCATTGAGCTTCGAGCACTCTTCTTCAAGCAGGTTTTGTATTTCTTGTGAGGTTTGCTTTGCCAGGTCGTAGTATTGCATGTCCTCGAGGATGCCGGCCACATAAGTAAGGCGGTCAATATTACTGTCTGCGATGGCTAAAGCTAAATCAGGACGACTAAGATAATTAATATAGATGTTAGCAATTTCTTTGAACAGATTACCGTCCAGTTGCACCGCTCTTTGAAGCTTCTCAATGCATTGCTCATTTTTCCCCTCCGAAATATCAAGACAGCCGGCGACAAAACATGCTACCGGGTCACAAGGAGCAAGACAAAACCCCTTTCTTATTCTGTCGCTACCAGAGTCAATGTTAAGACAATACTTTTCGATTTGGCCAGCTACCGTATATGGTGGTCCGTATGTTGGACACAATACTCTTGCTTTATGAAGCTCTTCAACGATGTCACGAACAATTGTTGTTGAATCTTTGGAGATAGTAGTCTGGCCGGTATTAGGGTCTGTTGTTTTGCTGATTGAATGCCATCGGTAAACGTTAAGCCAGTGCCGATATTTTACATTCTCCGGCTGATAATCTAATGCAGTCTTAGCATGAGAGATTAAATCTGCATACTCGCTTTCGGAGCCCTGCCAGTTGTTTTCTTTTAGGCCCTTTTCTATATCAAGCGCTTTTTTCCAATGGGACTCGGCAATGCGTGCATCATCTGCGCCGGTAAGTACCCATATCCAAAAGAGAGGGGCCGCAATCAGAATCGCATAACTTGAAAGAACCTTGTAACGCTCCGTGTTTTTCTGCTCTGGTCGGGTCGTATGCCTGTGCTGGCTCAAACCTAATAAAAGAGCACAGAATATGGCGGATAACACAGCATTGGCAGGCAGATGCTGACCGAAATCGCTTAGACTGTGAGTCATTATGGCTAAAATGCCAAAACCAAGCCCATACGCCGCTGGACAAATAGGTGATTTAGTATTGTGGATTGTTTTTACATAGTTTGACCAGACAATTACTGCAAAGATTATTAGAAGAATCAGTCCAATCAGGCCTGTTTCTTCTAAAACTTGAGCGTATTCGTTTTCGGCATGCATCGCTAACGCGGTTATCGTTGAGCGGTCAAACATAGGATACACAACCGAATGAGTTCCAAACCCGGTTCCCAAGGCTGGGAATTTTGTCCAGATGACTGCAATATCTTTAAGTATTTGCAATCTGCCGGCTTCAGCTTCATGGAAATTCCTGAGAGTTGCTAATCGGTCATAGACGGCGTCAAAACCTGTATATAAAACGCAGGTAAATGCGCCCAGTGCCAGGATAACCATTATCCAAATAGGAACTTGTTTAGATCTTCGTGATGTAATTAACAAGGTGGTAAAGGTTATGGCGATAATCATGCTGACCATACCGCCACGAGTTAAACTGACAAAGACGGTTGTAGTTCCGACACTTATAATTGCAACCATCAACCATAATGAATATGCTGATTTTGAGCTTAAATACTTTAAAACATTTGGAGGCGTAATCTTATTTCCGACAAAGGCCTCACGGAGTTTCACCATAAACAAACCGAGTGCCGCACCGATTGATAAGTTCATAAATTGGCCGTAGTTGCTGTGGTTAACGAATGGTCCTGAAAAGCCCTTGCAGTTATCCGAATTTATGAACCAATAGATTTTACCATTGCCGAACAGATTTTGTGCCAGCGTAATGGTTGCGACGATACCACCGATGACGGATATAGCCATCAAAAGGCGTTTTATCTGGTCCGGACGTCGAAAGACATTAAGAACAACCACAAACACACCAGTAATCGCCAGCAGAAGTCTTAGAGCGTGTTTCGTGGCATACGGATAGAGGGTTAGCGGCATTGATTTAAGTAGTTTATTGGCGCTCAGCAAATCACTTAGGAGTTCGTTTCGTATATTTACCGTATTTGGTGAGATGATGCTTACTATTCGAACGGGCATGGGAACAAGCTGAATCAAGGCGATTATAAAGAACAGCCCTACCGGTATGTATGCCCACGTCCAGATTAAGCGTTGATTTTGATGGAATACGAGCTTTAATAGAAAGCACAAAACAATAACACCTGCCAGGCCTAAGACAATTTCTTCACTCCAGGCATGCACCACTCCAAAAGCTAAAGGCATAAAGGCCAAAAGAATTATGATTAGCCATTCGATTACGATGTCGAATCGGCTTGTAGGCCCACCTGAATTTTCAAAAATTTGTTGGTACTGTCTCATCAATACACTTCCTTGTGCTTACAAAGCCAACAGGCACTATATCCTGAGCATTTACTACTCTTGATGGATTTTCGATACAGACTAACTGGGCAATCGACCGCCCCAGTTTGCTGCTTATTTTTTCGAAGGCGGCTTTCATTCTGGGCCTTCGACTATCCATGTCGTGAGAATCAGTCGCAACGAGAGCTACCCAGCCAGAGCTTAAAAAATTCCATGTGGCTCTCTGAGCCGTAGGGCCGAATTCCCCAAGGAGGCTGGCGCATGTTATTTGCAGTTGTGCTGAGTGCGCAAGCCAATCACTCAGTATGTGAGGTTGCGTTACAAGAACAGGATGTCGTTCGGGATGTGATATAATTGCCTGAACACCCAGTGAAGAAAGCTCGTCGAGCAAAGGTGTAATATCTATAAAGACCTGTTGAGGAAGCTCCAGGAGAAGATATTTGCCGCCGTCTGCGAGGGTAAGTATTTTGTCGGCCTCAAGTAACTGACGTATTCTTTCATCTACCCGAACGTCACCGCCGGGCAGGACAGTAAGAGCGATATTATTTCTTTTTAATTCTTCATTAAAAAGGTAAACCGCCTCTCTAACCAGTGTGGCTTCGTTGCAATCGCTGAACCGTCCAAGTTGATGCGGAGTTGCTATAACGCTGGTTATGCAGTCGTTGACTAATCCATGGCACAGTGCAAGTGCATCGGCTATTGTGGCTGGACCATCATCCATGGCTGGAAGACAGTGACAGTGAATGTCAACAAATTGCTGTTGACCATGCTTGTCAAGGTCAACTTTTTCGGTGCTATTTAAGATGTTGTTTATAAAACCCATCATACCCGATTAACAGAAACCCCCCAAAAGTATTGCCCCCACAAATTGTTAAGACATAAACGCCTATATTATTAACCTGTTTTTTTGCTTCTGCTGCCATAATAGTCATAGTAGCTGTAATGGCTGTAATAACCGTAATCAGAGTAGTAACCGTAGCGCCTGTGCTTGAGAGAGACGTCGTTCACAACTACACCAAGTATATGCGCTCCGACGCTTAATAAATTGTCTCTGGCTCGCTGACTAAGTCGTCTCGTGGATTTTTCTACTCTGAGGGCCAAAAGCGTTATATCACAGATGGCACCGAGGATTTGGCTATCAGCAACAATTGTAACCGGCGGCGAGTCTATGATAACACGGTCGTATTGTTTAGAAAGATTTTTCAATAACGTAGCAAATACATCACTGTTGAGTATCTCGGACGGGTTGGGGACTTCTGGTCCGCAGGATAAAATATCAAGTCCCTTGATTGGACCCGGTTGTATTGCTTCCTCTATAGTGTGTGTTCCCGCGAGTATGCTCGAAACTCCCTTTTTATCATCAATGTCAAAAATCCTGTGCTGAACAGGTTTTCGGAAATCCCCGTCGAGGACAATTGTTTTTTGTCCGGCTTGTGCCATTGCTATGGCCAGATTGCTTGTGATGGTACTTTTTCCATCACCGGCCCCTGGTGATGTTACAAGGATAATCTTTGCCTGGTCCTTTGGTGCGCCAAAGAACACAGCGGTGCGTATCGTGCGGTATGCCTCAGCCACAACGGACTTGGGCTCGAGGTGGACCTTCTGGCCTCGGGCTATGATGCTTTGCTTCTCGGATGAATCCTTTTTATCACTCAGCATTTGCAAATCTGTAATTGTGGCCTTTATTTTTCTTCTTGCCGTTTCGCTGAACATATCGGTCCGTATTGCTCGATATTTCGCGGCACGGCCCATAATAGTCTGCTTTTTGGATTTTGTTTTGCGCGTAGGAAGGGCTGAAATCAAAGCAGAGCATATTTCTCGATAGTTATCGACAATGATAGTTTTCAGTTTAAGCCAGACTTTTTGTCCATGGGTTACGATAACTCTCTGTTCTTGTTCCATCCTTGGTACAATACCAAGAATCGGCACTTGGAGAATCGCTGATATCTCGTCAGCAGACCTCAATCGATAATCCATCCAGTCTCGTAGCAGAGCCAGACCACAGCCAACCATAATACTCACAACCAAAGCCAGTGTCATAATCCTGGCTTTCTTTGGCTTTGAGGGATAATCCATTGGACGCGCAAATTCCAATATGCTGATGTTGAGCGCACCAACATCTTCTGTTACATTGAGTTCCTTGATGCGGTCATCGAGAATCTCGCATAGTCTTTCAAGCCGTTTTAATTCTGATTGGAGTACGGAATGCTCAGCCGCCTTAATACCTAAATCCTGTGCTGCTTGACGTTGTCCATCATAGGATGTTTGCAGTTCATTTTCTCTTTGTTTGGCTGTTTCCCATCTTATCCGCATCACTTCGATGTATGCATCTGCAAATTCGGTTGCTTTCTTCTCAAGCTGTTGCTTGATAAGGTTAATCTTATCTTGTATAGCTTTCACAGAGGGATGGTCTTCGGTGCAGTGATATCTTAAACTTTTTAACTCGATTTCTGCCTCTCTTAGCTGGGACTGCAACTGAGTTTCTGTGTCGTTGACAAATACACGGACATTTGAAGTAGGTGAAGCCGAGGCAAATTGCTTGATTTTGTCAGGTTCGTTGGTCATGCTTTCAACTGCCTCGAAATCGGCTTTTGCATTGATAGTTGCCAGTTGCGCCTCGGTTAGCGCGCTTGACAATTTAGTCAATCTTTCAAAAACAATGTGGCCACCGCTGTTGTCAAAGGAAACCACCCCATTTTCCCGGGTAAAATCCAGTATCTGCTGGAATTTCTCTGACAGTTCTTTATCACGCTTAACCTTTTCTTTCTGAAGAATCCTCAGCACTTCGGAGACAGTGCTTCGTTTGCGAGTAGAGTGATACTTGATATAGGAGTTCACTACTTCGTTGACAATTTGAGCGGCCTCTTCTGGATATGGCGAGTCAAATGATACTGCAACGATATCGTCTTTTTTGCCGATGCTAACTTTCAAGTTTCCCTTGAGATAGGCAACTAAATTATCTATATTGGCAGACGTTTTGAGCTGTTTGATTTGAGCGTTATCAGTAACTTCAGCGACAATAGGCGTGGATTTTATCAATTCGGCCTGGGTGTAAAGGTAATTTTTAGATCCGGTCATAATCCCTTCATATTCATTGATGATTTTAGGCCCAGTTTGTTCGACATACAATCTTGAGGTGCTTGTGTAGATTGGCGTGGTTTTTAAAAGGTAAACAAATGCACCAACCAAGAACAAAATAGTTGTGCACAGGATGGTCCATCGGTGACGCAGAGCCACGGTCAAGAGGTTTTCTTGTGGCGGCTCTGCTCCCAGTGGCAGAGTTAAATTTGAACTTCCATTTTCGACCATATTGTTATCCATATTTCCCCCCGGATGGAAAACCTCTAATATTCTTGATAGCGAGTTTCTGCACCAACTGTAATGTGAAATACGTCCGAGAAGAATTTGTTCATCCGTGTTTGCAGGGTATGGTCGACGTATACAAGGTCACCCGGTTTTATCGTAATGCCGTATGCATTAGCCAGCGATTTTTTGTCGATGTTTATCGTTGCTGATATAATTTTACCGTTGGTGTCTTGACGAAAAATCTTCAAATAACGCGGGTCTGCTACCATATCAAACCCTTCCGCAAACGCCAGCGCCTCCATCACGTTATACTGGACGTCCGCAGGATATGGGAATACGCCAGCTTTATTCACCAGCCCCATAACCGCAAAGACCCGTTCGCTCTCACTTTGGTATTTCTTTACTTCACAGACAACCATCGGAGGGTTGACAACATACTTAGGGTAATAAGCATCTATTACCGATGCTTCTATCTGGGAAAGTGTCTTACCGGTAACAGGTATTTGACCAACAATCGGTAGTGTGATTGTCCCGTCTTTGCTTACCCGAACCAGATATGGGTCAATATCCTTATAGCCGTATGTTGCTTGAAGCCAAACAGGCAAATCAGACGAAATGCCCCTTAATACAACTGGCATTTGAAATTCCAGTATGTCTCCGGGAATCACCCTGTATGGACCGATATGATTTTTTAATCCAGTCGCACCGCTAAAATTAACATCCGACTTTATCGGTCCTGCCTTTTCAAATTCCAGCATTTCTTCAGAATTTGATACATTTGGACTACAGCCGGTAAGGCATATTAGGAAAAGTATTGTGGTATATGACAGAATATACTCAATGTTTCGGACATCAATCGTTGGCTTTCGCACAAGATAACCCCCAGTGACAATCCAATTTTTATTAAAACAGAGTTATTTGGTTAATCTTATCGGATTTTTTACAGCCAGAAGTTTAATTTTATTGGCCCTTGAGTATTTAGAGGAGTTATGCTGGCTGTTTTATCAGCAGCGCAGCATTAATCAATTTGACTTTACACTATTTATTGTAAGAGTTTTATCGGTCTTTTTAATTCCGTTGATTAGATTTTTATAACGGTTGGAAATAGTTGATAAGTTGAATTTTATAGGTCTTTGCATTGAAGAATATATTTTATTTTTGCTGTTTGCTTAAATTTTTGAGCAGGCCAACATCATTGATGGGGCAAATAGAACAACAGGTTTAAGCCGTTCACCGACTTGTAATCAGTAGATATCTCTAAGCCGTTGTGCTGTCCAATAAAGGGAAATCCTTATAACTTGTTTGTTCTGAGAGGGCTTATTTTAATGGGCGATACAGGATTCGGACCTGTGACCTCACGGGTGTGATCCGTGCGCTCTAACCAGCTGAGCTAATCGCCCCGGCAATTTCAGAATTAGATTAACGATTGAAATTATAACTTACAAATTACAAATCCTCAAGCGAAAATCAAGCTGGAATGAGGTTAACACGTCCGAGTCTGACACCTTTTAAACTCAAGATATTTTCTGCCATCTTATTGATTTCGTTTACACGTCCTCGAAGCACGATAATCTCCAGGCAGTTGTGCTTGTCAAGGTGAATATGCATGGAAGATATCGTTTGCAGAAGATGCGAATGTTGTAGGTCGGTCAGCTTCTGTATCAGTTTTGTCAAATGATGGTCATAAACCAGAAATACGGCGGCAATTGCCTTCGTTTTTGGGTGGCTCAATCGCTCGGCGCTTAGCTGCTGGCGGATTAAATTGCGTATGGCATCGGAGCGATTCTGGTAACCTTTTGTGGCAATGAGCTTATCGAACATCAATAACAGCTTACTGTCTAATGACACCCCTATACGTTCTACTCGTTGCATTTTTACTCTCCTTTTTGAATCGTAAGCTGCACTCTGCAGCGCAAGTGGCCAATCAAACTCCTTTGCTGGTTACATAGATTACCTGCTCGGCGAACAGATTAGGTGCAAATCTTACCGGCCTTAATCGCATCTTGGCCAGGGGAATCTTTTTTTCGACCTTAACGCCCAGCTTTTTACAGAATTTGTCGAAGTCTTTTAGTGACAGAAAGTGTATATTCGGCGAGTCATACCAGCTAAAAGGTGTCTGTATGGTTACCGGCGATTTGCCGAACAGGAACAATTGCGCTCTGCACCGCCAGTGGGCAAAGTTAGGAAAGCTCACAATTACTTTCTTGCCTACCCGCAGCAATTCATTGAAAACCTTTTCAGGATTTTTAACCGTTTGCACTGTTTGTGACAGGATTACATAATCAAAGCTTTTATCAGTGTAATTTTCAAGGCCGCGTTCTACATCGTGCTGGATGATGGACAACCCAAGATTTACGCAGGATAAGACAAGGTCCTGCTGAAGCTCAATACCTTTGCCCTTTATATTTTTGTCTTTGATGAGATTTGCAAGTAATTCTCCGTCCCCACAGCCGATGTCCAGAACAGTGCTATTTGGCTCTATCAGCGATTCTATCAGTTCATAATCGACGCGTGTCCGTTGGGCCTGTTCGAAATGGCGTGTTTGGGCTCGGCCCTTCCTGTAATGCTCTTGTGCTTTTGTGCTCTTATGCTCTTTTTTCATTCCCGGACGATGAGTCACATCTAAAAAACCGGAAATAAATGGGATAAGTGTCTCCGTCTCTAACAAGAATGCATCGTGACCATAGGACGATGCAATATTGCAGAAACTCACATCCTTGCCGTTGGCAACAAGCGCATTGACTATTGCTTCTGATTGCTCAGGCGTATAGAGCCAATCGCTTGCGAAACTGGCTACAAGGAATCTCGATTTGACATTTGCAAAGGCCTTGGTTAATGACCTGTAGTCCTTCTGCAGGTCGAAATAGTCCGACGCCTTGGTTATGTAAAGATAACTATTGGCGTCGAATCTTTCCACAAAGGTTTGCCCTTGATGGTCCAGATATGTCTCGACGGCAAATTCAGAATTGAAATCATAACTGTAGTCGTTAGCACTTCTCAATTGTCTGCCGAACTTTTCACGCATACCCTGTTCAGAAAGATACGTTATATGCCCAATCATTCTTGCAATTGCCAGTCCCCTATCCGGTCCTTCTTTGCCGTGGTATCGCCCGTTTGCGAAATTCGCATCTGCCAATATCGCATTTCTACCTACCGCATCAAACGCAATCGATTGAGCTCCAAGATGCGAGGTTGTAGCAACCGGAGCGGCAGATTTGACAAAGTCAGGATATTGAATTGCCCACTGCAAGACCTGCATTCCTCCGATTGAACCACCAATTACCGACAAAAGTTTTTTTATTCCGAGCTTATCGAGCAATAGCTTCTGGACCTTAACCATATCGCCGATAGTTATAATCGGAAAGTCCAAACCGTATGGCTTGCCTGTCGCCGGGTTAATCGAGGATGGCCCTGTGGTTCCGCTACAGCCGCCTAATAAATTTGAGCAAATGACAAAATATTTGTTTGTGTCGATTCCTTTACCTGGCCCAACCATGTCATCCCACCAGCCGGGCTTTTTATCATCGAGACTGTTGTAGCCGGCAACGTGAGCATTGCCGCTAAGTGCGTGGCAAATCAAAATGATATTGTCCTGCTGCTCATTAATCTCTCCGTAGGTCTCATAGGCCACATCAATCGGAGCTAATTTCTTGCCGCACTCCAGCTCTAACGGCTCATCTGTCTCCACGACCCGTATTGTCTGAGTTTGCACAATGCCAACCCCGTTAGAAAAGAAAGCCGTTTTTCTAACGGGGCCAACCGAATTTTTATCTATCTCTGCCATAACTTTAATTAAGTATATCCAAAAATTTTGTAAAGTAAACCCCGTTAGAAAACTCGGCCTACCATCGCTATCTATTTTTTACCTCGCCCAGAGGGCGGTGCTTTCTTTCTAACGGGGTAAAGTGTAACAATTACTTTAGGTGATTATTCCCCTATAGTTTATAGGAGAATAAAGTATGGTATTTTCAAACCTTGTTGTTTTTGAATCAAGTCTTGACGCTGTGATGTTCGGTGCTTAAATTGTGAAAAATAGTCTTCAATTTGGCTGATTATCCATTAATGACCGCTGAGCAAATAATCCAATTTTTTGGAATGAGGCCTTTACCGCAGGAGGGCGGCTTCTACATTGAAACTTATCGATGCCGTGAAAAAATCGCACAGGTGAGGCTGCCTGCAAGGTATGCCAGTGACAGAAGTTTCAGCACTGCGATTCTTTATTTGCTTACGCCCGACACATTCTCAGCTTTGCATAGAATAAAAAGCGATGAGGTATTCCATTTTTACTTGGGCGCTCCGGTAACGATGCTGCAGCTTCATCCTGGTGGGTCCAGCGAAGTTATCACTTTGGGGCAGGACGTTTTGAGGGGCCAACGAGTGCAGGTTACCGTGCCGCGAAACAGCTGGCAGGGTTGTTTCCTGAACAAAGGCGGCAAGTTTGCTCTAATGGGAACAACTGTAGCGCCGGGTTTTGAAGCTGACGATTTCGAACCGGCACGAAGACAAGATTTATTGAAGCGATACCCCAGTCAGCAGAATTTGATAATTCAGCTTACCCGGTAGCAGTAATACGCTAAGGTCGATTTTCTGCCAGTTGCCGGATGACATCGAATAGAGCGTGGGTTCCATCTCGCCCTCGTCCCTGAGCTTGTAGGACTCTTAATAATTGATTCACTAAAGCCACACCCGGCAGGGGCTGTTTTAGCTGGTCTGCATATTCCAGGATCAGCCGTAAATCCTTCTGTTGCAAATCGACCATAAAAGCAGGTGCAAAATCGCCTTCGATTATTTTGGGCCCGAGCGCTTTTAGTGAATGACTTCCAGCCGCCCCCGCAGAGGTTACCTTCAGGGTGGTCTGCAAATCCAGCCCGGCCTTTTCAGCGAATGCAAATCCTTCTGCGATACTCATTATCGTGTGCACGACAATCACCTGGTTTACCAGTTTGGTCATCTGGCCTGAGCCGAGCGGTCCACAGTGAGTAACCGTCCGTCCCATTACCTCCATAATTGGGCGGACTTTTTCTACGGTTTCTTTTGGCCCGCCCATCATTATCGAGAGTTTGCCTTGAATCGCCCCTATTTCACCGCCGCTTATGGGTGCATCGATTAGAATTACACCCTTGTCAGCAAGGGCCTTGCCCATCTCTTTCGTCGCCGACGGCGAGATAGTGCTCATATCAATGCAGATAAGCCCCGGCCTTGCTGACTCAATTACACCGTTTTTGCCAAGCAGCACCTGCCTGACATCAGATGTGTCAGGCACGCAGGTTATTACAATATCGCTATTTTTAGCAACATCAGCTGGACTGTCAGCCCAGCTTGCGCCTTCTGAAAGAAGCTGCTCGGCTTTTGCCTTTGTGCGGTTGTGGACGGTTAGCGCGTATCCTGCTTTTAGCAGGTTGTGGGCCATCGGTTTACCTATAATACCTGTGCCGATAAAGCCGATGCTCTCTTTGCCCATTTTTTTATATTACCTCAAGTCGGCGCAGAACAGATTTTGCCCAGCGGGAGCTGCGAAGTTGTGAGAAAATAAGAAATAACACTGCCAGCAGCCAGTATCCGGTAAACCGCAGATAATGAAAGGCCGTGGCAAATATATTGCCTTTCTCAGCAGAACATCTTCCTACCAGCTCGCAAGGGGTGTATATCACTCCTGGAAAGATACCATCAAATACAATTTGCCAGGGCAGCAGCAAAACGACCATAACCAGCGACAGGAAAAATGCTCTGCTGATATGGTTTATGCCGCCGAGCCGGCCTATCAGCGAGACCTTCAAGCTGAAGAGCATACTCAGGCAATAAAGCACAGCCGTCAATATCAGCAAGCCATTGACGATACGAATGGTCCAGCATACATGCTTGATAGTTATGCTGGAGAGAAAGCATGGTTGTGATTGTGTTTCTTGTTGTGCCGCTTCGACTGATTTGTTGGGCTCTTCTGCAACTTTTTCTGCCGCCGCTTTAATCTCCTCTGTCTTTTCGCACACAGCAGCAAGTGCACCGCGCTTGGTCTTATCACAGGGTTCGATTAAACCACGGTCTATAAGCCAGAAGGATATCTGAAGCAAAAGCAAGCAGAGCACGACCACTACGAACAAACCATTTTTCCATCCCCTGAAAACTCCGACGGCTTCAAGACAGTCTGTTGTGTCGAGTAGATTGTTTTGTTTGGCCTGGTTCTCGTTCATTTTTTAGTCTCCTAAATTTGGTTAATTGGCTACTAACCACTCACTATTTAACTACTCTCCATTTCCTCGAGAATCGAGTATGCCTTTTTAGATAATTATGTTTTACTTGTGCTATAAGTGCAAGAAATTTATTTGCTGTCAAAAGCGGTCACAGGGCACTGGTTTTTACCTTGCGGAAGCTTCTTTGAGCTGCTTCGATGGTCTTGTTAATATCCTGTTTTGTATGGGCCAGTGATACAAACATTGCCTCATAAGCACTTGGGGCAAGATAAATCCCCTGTTTTAACATCTCTGCAAAAAATCTCTTGAACTGTTTTATATTGCTTGACTGGACATCGGCAAAGTTTTGCACTTTTCTATCAGTAAAAAAACAGCACATTAATGAGCCGACGCGATTGATTATAACGGCAATGCCGGCTTGCTTTGCAGCGTCTGTAAGACCTGTCTCCAACATCGCTGCCGAAGATTCGAGTTTTCGATAGCAATCTTCTTTTGCAAGTATATCGAGCGTTGCATTGGCCGCAGCGGTAGCAATGGGATTACCGCTGAGTGTCCCTGCCTGATAGACCGGCCCGGTTGGAGCCAGCATACCCATAATATCAGCTCTTCCGCCGAGCGCCGCTAAGGGCAGTCCTCCCCCTATTATTTTACCTATGCAGGTAATATCTGCTTTTATGCCATAAAACTGCTGTGCACCACCAAGGGCGAGGCGAAAACCGGTTATCACCTCGTCAAATATTAAGAGCGCATCGTTTTGTTCGCATAACTGCCGGAGTGTCGCAAGATAACCATTGTTTGGTGGCACTACCCCCATATTTGCTGCTACTGGTTCAACCAGGATTGCTGCTATCTTCCCTTTGTGCATTTCAAAGGCATGCTTTGCTGCACCAATATCATTATATGGTATTACGATGGTCAGCTTAGCGATCGAATCTGGGACGCCAGCGCTTGAGGTGATGGTGGTTTCGGCTAGTCCCGAACCTGCTGCGACGAGCAGTGAATCGCTGTGGCCGTGATAACAGCCAGCCATTTTAATTATTAAGTCCCTTTTGGTATATGCACGGGCCAGGCGGATAGCGGTCATTACCGCCTCGGTGCCGCTGCTTACAAGTCGAACCTTTTCAATAGATTCAAACGCGGCGACTATTTTCTTGGCCAGGGCGGTTTCAGCCGATGTCGGTGCTCCAAACGAGGTTCCTTTCTTTGCTGCTGTCTCAATAGCTTTCAAAACTTTTGGATGGGCGTGTCCGAGTATCATCGGCCCCCACGAGCCGACATAATCGATGTATTCATTGTCGTCAATATCGTAGATTTTCGAGCCGGATGCGCTCTTGATAAAAAGTGGGCTGGCATCCACATTGCTAAAGGCCCTTACCGGAGAGTTGACCCCGCCAGGTAGATATTGATTGGCCTCGGCAAAAGCCTGAACCGATTTTGCATTTCGCATTTTACCTCTGGCATTTCGCATCTTGTATATTGAAAACCCCTAATTCTCAATAGTCAACTGTCAATTATCAATCAATGTGCTATTTTTCTTGCAATTCTCTAACTCTTTCCTATACTTATGAGCTTCGGAGTTTGGTAAATGGACCTGGCCTGGCATTTTGCGATATACTGCAAAATGGGCTATAACAGTTTCGGAGCACAGTTATGAATTTAATGAAATGGTTCCGCAAAAATAACAAGAAAGTGATGGCCATTGTTGTCGTCGTTATAATGTTCGGCTTTATAGCAGGCCCGACTCTGCGATACCTCGGTCGAGTAAGAATGGGCTGGCACAGGCCAGTGGCCCACTTCGCAGATAACAGGAAGATAACAAGAAGCGACCTGATTTCAGCTCGCGACGAGCTTGAAATTCTAAGGTTTTTGCAGGCAGATGTTCTGCTAAGGATGCAGGATTTGCGAGCAGTTTTCTTGAGCGAATTATTGTTTTCCGAGCGGAGAGTTTCACCGGTACTAATCAATCGTGTAAAACAAGCTATAAGAGCAAACCAGTTCGGAATCAGCGATAAACAAATTAGTGATATGTATAGACGTTCATGGCCGGCTGAATACTATTGGCTGCTGCTGAAAAACGAGGCTCAATTCGCAGGGATTAGGGTAGCAAATCAGCAGACAGGCGAGCTTCTTGCGGCAGTAATACCACAGTTATTTGAGGGTTCAACTTATTCACAAATAATCCAGTTTCTGATGAACCAGCAGGGCATCGCGGAAGAGCAGATACTTACAACCTTCGGCGAATTATTAGCCGTATTGCAGTATGCCCATATGGTTTGCTCAAACGAAGATGTTACCGGCTCACAATTAATGCATATAGTAAGCTGGGAGAATGAGACTGTTAATGTTGAGCTTGTGAAATTTGATTCGTCTGTCTTTGCTGAAACTCTTGCTGAACCAAACGAAGATAGGATTATCGAGCATTTTAACAAATACAAGAAATTTTTCGCCGGCACACTGAGCGAAGAAAACCCTTATGGCTTCGGTTACAAATTGCCTGACAGAGTTCAGCTTGAATATATAGCCGTCAAACTCGGTGATGTTTCAACGATAGTAACCCCGCCTACTCACCAGGAGACAGAGGAATATTATCAGAAGAATATAAAGCGGTTCACGGAGTCGGTCTCGTCGGACCCAAACGACCCAAATTCGCCGCAAACTGAAGAAATCAAAAGCTATGCTGATGTGGCGAGTATCATTTCGCAAGGCTTGCTGCAGGATAAAATAAATTCTAAGGCAGAGGCTATACTGCAGGAGGCCAAGGCACTTACCGAGGCGGGTCTGGAAAATATGGATATAGAAGCTGAAAAGCTCAGTTCCGAGCAGTTCCGGCAGGCAGCCGGCGATTATAAAACTGCCGCTGAACAATTGAGCGAAAAGCACAAGGTCAAAATATATACAGGACAAACGGGCCTGCTGAGCGCATCTGATATTCAGAGCGATAAAAACCTCGCGATGTTGTATCGGATTGTATTTGCCATCGACGAACTTAAAGCAAGTGAGCTTGGACCCTTTGGCATACCGACGCCAAGAATGTATGAAAATATCGGGCCTGTAAGAGATATATTTGGGCAAATGATGGCATTTGTACGTGTGATAAAAGCCGAACCGGCGTCTGAGCCGGAGAGCGTAAATCAAACATTCAGTAAAAACACGCTCATATTAGACCCGAACCAGCAGCAGAGCGAAAATGTTTATTCGCTGAAGGAAGAAGTAGCTGAGGAATTGAAGAGACTTGCAGCAATGGATATCACCAAAAGTAAAACCCAGGAGTTTGTTGAATTGGTGGCCAAGAATGGTTGGGACAGAGCAATTGATAGATTTAATAAGCTCTATGGTCAGCAAGCCAGGCGAGACCCAAACGACCCAAATGTATTCCGCCTGCAGGAACTTGCGAACCTACAAAGACTCTCAAGTGTGATGTTGGCAACATTGAACATACAAAATGCCGGTGACCCCAAAGCGCTGTTCTTAGCAAATGATAGCATAAAACAGGGTAAATTCATAGAGCAGCTTTATTCGCTTGTGCCACAGGATAGTAATACCGTTGACACCGTTCCATTGATTATGGAATTTAAGCCGGATATGAGTTTTTATATTATAAAAAATATTTCTATCAATCGTTTTGACCAGATGGAATACGAAAAAATTAAGGTCCCACGATTATATAGAGAGGATTATATTCAGGTCCAGAGCATGGCGGCAGTGCACTTCAACCCTGAAAATATATTAAAACGTATGAACTTTCGACTGGTCGTCAAGGATGAAGAGCCGGCCGATGTTAATGCTCCAGCAGAATCAGAGGAATCATCGTAATGTCACGATATTCGAAAGAAAACCATACAATGTTTTTGCTGATTGTGGGATTTCTGGCCTGGCTCATCCCTGGTGCCGGGCATTTCGTAATCAAAGAAAGAAAACGCGCAATAATTATTTTTGCCACTATTGTTCTGACTTTCTGCACAGGTCTATATATTGGTTCGATTGGTGTGATTGAAGTATTTGGGACAGCAGCGATTTATGTCAAAGCAGCTCAAATTATGAACCCACCGATAGTGTTGGTCTTGGGATACCATATTGCTGGGCCGACCTATTCCGTTTACGGCTGGCCAAATGAGATTGGACAGGTGTACACAATGACCTCAGGTTTACTCAACCTTTTGTGTATTGTCAATGCCGTTTATTTGGCTCATCGGCGCAGAACAGCCCTGAACCACTCTGGTTCAGAGACAGAAATAGTCGGAGGATAAAATGTCAGTGATAGCTGCCTTTGTAATAGCGACCTTTACCGTTCCTGAAAGTATCGGAGCAAATCCACAAGCTATTCTCTGGCTGCTGCCGTTGATGGCAGCTGTAGTTATCGTGTATAAGGCGACAAAGCTGCCAACAATTACAGCGGGCACTTTTTTAAAGGAGGCAGCGATTTTATTTGGTTCAATTATTGTTTTCATAGGTATGATTGCATTGGCCTTATACGCATTGTCGTGGCTGATTACTGAGTAATTGTGAGGGGCGTAGGTGGTTATTTGCTTAATTTATCTATGCAGAGGAGCTATTTAATGGCTCAACATCCCGTCCTGAATTCATTGTCATTTTAATCGTATTCTTGCGACGAGGTGTTTTCAAGCACACCTAATTCAACAAGGGTGTTGAATGCTGCTTTTTGCTCCGCTTCCTTTTTGTTTGTACCCCAGGCGCTTGGAAAATGGCGATTTGCGATAATCACTTCCAGTTCAAAACATTTGTTGTGGTCGGGCCCTTTTTCGTCAAGCAGTGCATAGATAGGCGTCGTATTAAAATGCTCCTGGGTGTATTGCTGTAGTATGGACTTGAAATTATCCTGATTTTGTTCTGCGTCGGCTTGTTCAATTATTGAACCAAAAGCTCTCAGGATGAAACTCTTGGCAGCAGCGAATCCACCGTCAATGTAGATTGCCGCGATAGTGGCTTCCAATAGACCGGCAGCGAGAGAACCTGACAGAGCCGGTGACAGGGCCATACCTTTGCCCACCTTTAGAAACTTTTGCAGCCCCAGTTCCTTGGTGACCCGAGCGCAGTTCCTGCGGGAGACAAGCGCACTCTTGATTTTAGTTAAATTGCCCTCGAGGTACCTTGTGAACCGCTCGAACAAGTTCTCGCAAATCACCAAAGATAAGATGGCGTCACCGAGAAACTCAAGCCGTTCATTACTTAAAAGACGATTATCAACCGCGGAAGAGTGAGTGAACGCTTGGGCTAAAAGATTGCTGTCGGAAAATTTGTAATCTATTATCTGCTCGATTTGCTTCAGGGCTTCTTTATCCATTTCATTGTATCCTATATTGTCCCGCACCAAGGAAAAAATTCGCCACGTTTCTTTTTTGGTGCGAAGTTGCAAAAAACCCTGCGAGCAGATTACGAACACCGCTGTTTTTAGAGCGATTTTCGTAGCCGGCTCGACAGGGACAAGCTTATATTACACAAACGATAAGCTGCTGTCAACCCTGCTAATTTGTTTGCTGCCTAACTGACCATTTGCAGACCGGCTAAGGCGACGAACTTGTCGTCAGCAATTTCAAAAATTCCATCAAGGCCGGTTACCGTAAAGATGCCTTTAGTTGCCGCGGCAACGCTGCAGAAGACAAACCGATGTCCGCAATCAACCAGCAGCTTGCGCAGCTTTAGTAGCTTCGACAGACTCGAAGAAGTTACAATATCGACCCTTGAAAAGTCAATTACCACATCACAGTCGCCTCTGTCTCGCACCATTTCAGTAACAGTATTGAGCTCATCGCCTATTTCTGGTTCCTGAGGCAGGTCCACTAAAATGATTTCTTCAGACCAATTTTGAATCCCCATTTTAAGTCCCCTTATTTATAGCTTACTGCGACTTTTTAAAGTTGCAAATTAAATATTGTATCGGCACAAGTTTTGGCCAGGTTAATCGTCAAAACTACAGTTTTGTCAGATTTTAATTATTATTTTTTGGCATAAAATCATTAGAATTTTTCCGATGACCTATCTGTCAAGCATAAAGTCAAATGATTTCCGGACATAAAATCAGGACTAAGCAGAGAATTCACTGTTTCTTCTTGCTGAAATAAGCGAAAAATAGCTTATTTTGTTTTGATATGATAGCAATCCTGAAAGCGATGTATATTGCGATAAATATGGCAATACGATTATCAGAACGATAGATTTTTAATTTTTGCTTTATCGGCGAAAGCATATTTACTTTTTAAGATTCCGGATGACTTTACCAACTCCATTGCCTAAAGCCAATGCAGGCAGCCCATATTATTTGCTCCAGACAAACCAAACAAATAAATAAGCTGCTCCTACTGCGGCTATGGTAAAGGGTAAACCTACTTTGATAAAACCTTTGAATTTTACTTCGTAGCCCTCTTTTTTAAGCAATCCACAGGCAACAATATTCGCAGAAGCACCGATAGGAGTAATATTTCCACCTAAGCTTGCCCCTATAAGAAGGCCAAATAAAAATAACGATGGATTTATGCTCATTTTATCTGATAATGAGACCGCTACCGGAAGCATCGCAGCTAAAAATGGCACATTATCCACAAATGCAGACAGAATAACAGACATGAATACTATCAAAGTGTAACCTACAAAGATATTCCCCCTTATTATATCAGAGAGAAAATTTGAGATTATTTCAATCCATCCGGTGAGGGTTATACTGCCCACGAGGATAAATATGCCCACTAAGAAAAAGGTCGTCTCCCAATCCAAAGAGCGTATGCCCTGAATGATTGAACCTTTATTGACGAGCTTTTCCCAGAGCATCGAAATAGCCCCGAATACTACACAAATTATCCCAGCCATATAGGTAAAACCAACATCAAAAAATGAAGAAACAGCTAATGCAAAGATTAAGACTACTAAAATAGCTGTTGGCACCCACGATTTTACCTTTTCAATTTCAACAGCCAGAATTTTCTCTTTATGACGTCTAAAGATAAAATATAAGACAAAAAAAGAAGCCAATGCACCAAGTTCGACGGCAAAAAATATACTTGGCTTACCCTTATATAAAAAGAAATCCATAAAATTCATCTTGGCAAAGCCGCCTAAAAGCATACTCGGTGGGTCGCCTATTAAAGTGGCAGTACCCTGCAAATTACTCGATATGGCAACAGCGAACATTAAATTCACAGGACTTATCTTTAATTTTTTGGCTAACGATAAAGCAACAGGAGCAACAATTAAAACAGCCGCCACATTCTCTACAAAAGCTGAAATAAACCCCACTAACATACATACAGACAGTATGGCCCAGCAGGCACTCTTTGCTCTGTTAATTATTCTTCCAGCAATATATGCTGGAACCTGACTTTCCATAAATATATCAGCTACTACCAGAGTGCCTACAAATATGCCTATTACATTCCAGTTGATGGATATAAGTGTTTCTTTCAATGTAATTGTCCGTGTGAAAATAAGTAATAAGCTTGCCCCTACCGCAGTATGCGTTCTTTTATTGGGAAGTATTACAAAAAGAACATAAGCACAAACAAAAATAACTAAACTAAGAATGCTCTTATGCGTCATTATTTATTACCTTTTGCCATATTTGCAAACACGCTAACGGGTGAAATTACTGTTGGTTCTTAACAGACCAACCGATGGTTGTCATTTCTGTAAGCGTGCGCTATATCAAGTACAATAGTCACTTTAAAGACAAAAATGCATCTCCATTGCTCCAAAATATGATACCTGGGGTAATGCAAGATTACAATTTCCTATCTAACTTTCGATAGCTTATAGCTTCTGCAATATGCTCCGGCCGGATATTTTCCACGCCGGCAATGTCTGCTATAGTTCGAGCAACTTTGCAAATCTTATCGTGAGCTCGAGCACTCAGGCCAAATTCTGTCATCGCCTGCTTAAGCATCATTTCAGAAGCACTGTCCAACTCGCAGAACTTTCGGACCTGTTTGTGGGTCATCCTCGCATTGGTCATCGCTTTATTGCCATCAAATCTTTTCGCCTGAATATCCTTGGTTCTGACCACACTTTGTCTCATCATAGATGAGTCGAGTTGGCCAGATTTTGAACGCAACTTGCTGAAAGTTATCGCAGGCACATCAATATGAATGTCGATTCTGTCCACCAGCGGCCCGGATATTTTGGACAGATATCTTTCGATTTGCCTTGGTGTGCACTTACATCTTCTTGCATCGGTGCCGAAATAACCACATGGACACGGATTCATCGCTGCAACTAACATAAATTGAGCAGGGAATCTGATTGTTTTTCTGGCGCGCGAGACTGTAACGAAACCTTCCTCCAGCGGCTGGCGAATCATCTCCAGAATATGCCTGGGAAATTCTGCAAATTCATCAAGAAATAAGATTCCAAAATGAGCCAGCGACAATTCGCCAGGTCTTGGATATGTCCCGCCGCCAACCAAAGCTGGACCGCTTGCTGTGTGGTGCGGCATTCGAACAGGCCGTGTGGCCAATAATGCCTTGTTCTTGTCCAGAAGCCCTACGGAGGAATATACACGAGTGGTCTCGAGCGACTCTTCCAAACTCAGCGGCGGCAAAATGGTTGCTAATCTCTGCGCCAGCATCGTCTTTCCTGCTCCAGGCGGACCTATCATCATAATGTTGTGTCCGCCTGCAGCAGCTACTGTCAACGACCGCTTGACAGATTCCTGTCCCTTAACATCCGCAAAATCAACTTCATAATTTGATTCAACTTTAAAGAGTTCCTCAACATCAACGGATGTTGTCTCAAGCGGCAGCTGGCTGGAAAGAAAACCGACCGTCTGAGCGAGTGACCCGACGCCATAAACTTCCACATTTTCAACGACCGCAGCTTCTTTAGCGTTGTCTAAAGGGACAATCATTCGATTAAAGCCGTTTGCAGTAGCCGTCATCGCCATACTTAATACGCCGTTGACCGGCCTGACTCTTCCATCGAGTGCAAGTTCGCCGACAATTACATATTCTTTTAGAACCGTGCTTACAAAAGCACCTGAGCCGAGCAGCATCCCGAGAGCAATTGGTAAATCGAAGGCAGGACCTGCTTTTTTCACATCGGCTGGGGCCAGATTTATTAGCGACTGGGTTTTAGGATACTTATAACCGCAGTTAATAATTGCGCTTTTGACTCTCTCGATGCTTTCCTTTACCGCCGCATCGGGCAGCCCTACTATCAGAGACCTTTCAAATCCGCCGCGGGCGACGTCAACTTCAACTTCGCAGATTATCCCTTCAATCCCCTCAAGAGTAACACTATGCAATCTGGCCAACATATTTTTCTTTCCTTGTATTTGAGAGGCGTATTTTAAGGTCACTTTAACCGGTTCGCAAGTAATTTTAAGGCCTTTTGTGATATGATATGAGCTGGATATTACCGGCCGATACACTCTTATTTTTTTATCTTGCTCGGCACTTCCAGGCCATGTTCGGTCATAAGCTGCGAATCAGACATTATTTTTTTAGCGTCGCCATCAGCGATAATCCGGCCTTTGTCAAGTAGAACGGCTCTTTCGGCAAGCGCAGCCGCAAAATTCATATTGCACGTCGCTATTATCAGGGTCTGGGGCAAATCTTTTAGCAGCTTTATAAGATTGTTACGGTTTCTCGGGTCCAAGTTGCCGTCTGGTTCATCGAGTGTAATTATTCTGGGCTTCATAGATAG
>Ga0299912_10001048_pt1 | contig 22319 bp, 20 predicted proteins | sample RVTome_2_FD_207667 | JGI IMG/M metagenome (GOLD analysis project Ga0299912, IMG submission 207667) | Soil microbial communities from uranium-contaminated site in the Upper Colorado River Basin, Wyoming, United States - RVT95D214 (version 2) ... | reverse complement strand
CCTGTCCGATATATTTGTGTGTTACAGGCCAGAAATTTTTCCTGCCGGATAAATGGATGATGTTTGTCTTTGAGATGCCAAGTTGCTCGCCAACCTGCTGACAATTCAGTTCAACCGCTCTGCCGGTGCCGCTTCTGTAGAATACAATTGCCTGGGTAGGTCCGGTTGCTGCAAGCCGCGGCACGAACTTGAACATCAGGCCAATTCTTTCGCAGCATCGCTGCAGCGCTTCTATCAGACTCAATCCTGTGACATCAAGGTCGCGAACTATCTGGCTCTCTGTCAGACCACGCAATTGTTTAATGTCAGGTGTTTGCAGTTGCCCTGCCGGAGAATACTGTTTCAACAGATAATCAATTGTCTCAGCATAGCTCCAGAGTTTACTCTGTGTCGGCCCGGCACAAAAGGTCGTGAAACTGTTTCCGTTAATCTCTGTTGGTGTCGGATTTGCATTGGCTATGCTGTCGGGATTAAATGCGGTATCAAGGCCGGCCAAAAACACAGATGAACCATCGCAGTGACTGACCTGTTGGCCATAGACGGTGATACGTTCGAGGTTCACGCCGAAATCCCTCGCTATAATTTCCACCCTCTCGCCGTTACGGCCTAAATCTACCTCGATGCCTTCTATTTGACCTTCGAAGATAGAATGGCTGAAAGCTGCTGCACCGGGCGGGACGCCGTTAAAGTATCGCTGGATGCTGATGGACTTTCCCATGGCAAATTCCTGCTCAATCTCTTCAGCAGGTATTAGCTCGGTGCCCGGATATGCAGCCGGATTGTAAGCCAATCTGGCCCAGCCGAACTTTGGCCAGCCGTCACGCACAATCTCCATCGGCTCAAGTGCCTCACATAATGCACCATCGACCAAAACAGACACTGTTTCAGCCGGAACCGATAATTGCCTTTGTTCCGGCTGGAAGAAATCAACCCTGTTAGACATGTTTGTCATACCCTTTGCCTTCGTCTCCCATCCATCGGCTATCAAATAGCATCAACACTTAAAATATCGATTGTGTCCGGGCTTGTTGTCCGCATTTGTATTATTAATTGCGCCAGAGAGTTATTTTCTATGCCGTCAGCATCTTCGGCTCTTATAGCAAATAGATAAGTCCCCGCAGTTAGTGTGTCACTTATATAGCCATAAAACCTTCGACCTTTGTAATCAATCGAAGCAATGGGATTTTCGTAATCGATTTGTCCGGTAGCTGCATCAAAATAGACCTTGAATCTCGCCGGTTTTGACTTTTGCTCGATGGGGCAGTAGAACCAGACAAGCTGTATCTTATTTGCCTCCACCTGTATAGTTTTAGCAGCGAAAATCTTATTCGGCTGCGGCTTTGCCAAACCTCCGTCAGCATCTATCGAAACCTTTACCGCAGCAGCTATTGTATATTCCTGATACCCACAGCCGTTGACCCGACGAACAACGTAGAAATATGTCTGGTTATTATTATGTGGAAGGTAACTTGGCGGCGAGATTGTGTCGGCGTTTAAATTCACTACAGTAAGAATGTCCTCAAAGTTCTGCTGGTCCATACTTGCCGTGCGATAGAGCGCCGTGCAGCCGGCGATGCGGGGCCAGAACCAGCCCAGCGTTAACACTGTGCCCAGCTTAAACGCATTGCTGGTCATCCCGCTAAACAATGCCTCTTTCAAAAAACGTGTTTCCATCAGCTTGGTGTCCTCTCAATTTCCGATTCGCCATCGACTGGGGTATGAGTCAGGATTACTGTCTGGCCGTCGTCATCGTAATAATCAATCACACCGGTGAGTTTGTCTTGAACGGCTTTATTCAAAAGAACTTTAGCTGCTTTGGTCTTATCAACCTCGGCAATTATCGCATTTGTGGCATCAGTTCCTTCGATTTTTGCAACATCTACTCGGCCATTAGCATCTGAAATGTCTATCGCCTTTGCTGAACCTGATAATAACACTTTGGTTCTGTCATACATGCAATTTGATAAAACGACTATTGAATCTTTGAAGGTTTTGATGTCGCTTGCCGTGCCTCCGTTACTGCTGCTGTAAAAGGAGCAATTCTTAAATGTATAATAACTATTGTTTATGGCTGAACCTGCCAGCGATGCAACAGCATCACCGGTAGCACTGGTCTTGGTTACAGCAATCAGATTGCAATTTTCCATCACAAAGTAACCTTTGCTGGATTTAAAAGCATAACAAGCATTTGTTGAAGCTGCAGTGCGAGCTGCACACATTATCGTATTTCTTATTATCACGCCCAAATTATCATAAGCAGGACTCGTAAAAACTAATGCGGAGACAGCTGAAGTTGTAACGCCACCATCGGTTTCGAATATGCAATTATCTATAAAAATACCCGTAGAAGCGTTCAGATTTGCGCCATCGTAATTACTTTTAGAATAGGTGTTAGTAATACGGATATTTGAACTGGTGCCTTCGATAAAAATCCCATCATAATTACCAAAGGTATAGCAATTATTGATAATGATATTGCTTTTGCTTGAACCTTTAATACCTTGTTTATTTGTTGCATTTGCAATTATGCTTAGATTATGCACCTGCGAATTGCTTTCAAGGATAATGCCATGGTCGGCAGCAGGAGCTATTATACACAAATCTCGATGTGTCCCGATTAAGACAAGACCTTTGTCTGCCGTGTCCAGATTTACTGTTTCCACATACGTGCCGGGCCAGATGATAATCGTGTCGCCAGCCGAAGCCGCAGATACCGCAGCGCTGATGGTCAGCTTCGCATCGTTGGCAAGATTGACCGGATATTGCCCGGCGTGACCGCTATTACCATTATTGCCGGATTTAGCAACGTGCCAAACGTGTGATGAATCTAACGGATACATTTTTCGTCTCCTTCTCCATAGTATTTACTACGAAGGATGAACTATGCTTCTTCAGTCCAGGTTCCATTTTTCGCTATCGTCGCCCAATCGCCATTTGCGTCTGCAATAAGGGTAAGGCACGCACCAATGGCGCCTGCATATTTATATTTGCCTGCCGTCTGGCCGCTGTCGTCCCGAATCGTCGCTGCCCCCGGCTCAACCTGCAGCTGCTGTGCCGACTGAACTGCAAAGCTAAACACTGTCCCCGCAGGAGCCGATGCAGGCAGTGTAAGCGTTACCGTTCCTGTAGCACCAAGATTACTATGGACGCTGCCTGATTCTGCAGCCGTCAGTGTGTCATTAGCTGTGTGGGCTTCAATCTTCTTTTTTATCCCGCCGGCTCCATAGGGAATTACAAAGTTGTGACCGGCCCGGCAATCGGTTATCGAATCTATATCACCGCCCGAAGTGCTCACAATCGCCAGGCGAATATGTGGCGTCACTGTCATATCCGGAAAGCCGGTGTATTCGTTGATAACCAGATTGCCTGCGGAATTTAGATAGATGTAAATGTTCGGCTTGTCATCCGCCAGATTATTGCCCGATGAGCCGGGGTAACTGGCCAGTTCCGTCCCCAGCCAGAACGCCCCTGCCTTGACGCCGATATCCAATCCGCCTTCGTCATAAACCCTCAAATCATTTGCCCGCCGAACAGCAAGTAAAAAACGGGACAATAATTTCCTGAAGTGCAGATAATAAGGCGCCGTCCCGGTTGCTATATACTCAACACCGGTCTCGTCGTCAGACTGTATATTTAACAGCTCGTTGTCAGATGGATATACTTCAGCCATAATTTTCTCCTTGTAACTCTGCTATGAAATGGTCAGAACCAATTGATTTGTCTGTTTATCAAACGAAGAAATATTTAACTGTTCTGCTGGTTTTGGTAATGGTGTTATCGTAATCGGCTCAGTTTCGATGGCACCGCTTTGGTTGCCGAACTGGTCGGTTATTATGACGGCGAATTTGTAAACACCGGCTTGCAGTTGCGGTCCTTTCCACTCGAATGTATCGGCGTCAAAGCCGAACTGACACTGACCAAAGCTGCCTCTGCCAAATCCTACCGCTGCCGACGAATCGTAGCCAAAATCGCTTTTGCCAAAGTTGCTCATACCGAAGCCAGACTTATCCTGCCATGCCGGCCAGATTCTTATTGGCAAATCATTGAGCGGATTGTCGTAATCTATTTCACCGCTGCCGCCGTCGAAGTAGATTTGACAGGTTGAGCCAATCGGCAAATTCTGACCACGCAGCATTGTGATTTTAGCTCGGCCGCCCCCTGAACCGTTCTGGTTCAGGGCCGCCGGATAATTTAGCTCATCGCCAAAATCGGTATCCGCCTGCTCGGCTTCAACGGCGAAAACCTCAATCCTGACCGGCAGTTCCAAAGATGCGGGTATCGGGACAAGCATTTGTCTTTGCCGGCTGTGAACTGTTGCTCCGGCATATTGGCCATTGACGTAAACCTGATAAAACTTATCGCTCCAGCTTGACCGCCACCTCACCAGCGCCATCCGCGGGTTTGCGATATATCCTCCACCGGCCCGGATACCGCAGGGCAGCTCAAACACCCTTACATTTTCTATCCCGCTTTTTATAAGCATCATTTCTAAATCTTTAATTGCGTATAAACGATTTCATAGTCGATAGCTATACCGCCGCCGCCTATCCGTTCATTGTGGACCTTGAAAACATCCATCCGGAGATTTTCAAACTTTTCGCCGTTACCGGTTACCAGCGTGTGTGTATTGCCGTCCATATAGCCGGATATTGTGCTGATTCTGTCGTTCATTTGCATTCTGCTTTTCGCTCGCAGCACGCCTTTTTGTTTTATCTGTCTGCTGCGTTCACCCAGGTCGATACTCATAATACCATTCAGTCCCGCCATCGTTCTTTCTATCGAATCCCGGCGGATACTTGCCGGCTCAATTTCCAATCCGCTTGCGGCGGACTCATCGAATAAAGATTGTCCATCTAAAGTGACGCTCATCCGAAAATCCCCATTTCGAAATAATCATTAATCATTAATCATTTATCAGTCCCGCACCAGCCTTACAGAAGCTCCGACTCTGGTAATATCAGCCACGCCGTCGGAGCCGGCATCGATACTAAGCCGACATCGCTCCCGTGCCTTCTCGAAGAGCTTTTGGTAGTGCTGGCTCTTCTTCCAGAAATTCTCATCTTTAGCATTACTTGCCAACATCGCATACACGCTTGAGATGACCGCAAAGACCGAGGCGCTCCTTAATACTTCCGTATCCAGAACATCCTCTACGTCTATGTCGCTTGCGGGATTACCAGGCCGAATACCGAAGTATTCGGTCAGCTGAAATCCTGCTTCAGAGGCCTGTGGCCTGAATGTGCTGATGCGATAGGATATCTCAGTCGCAGAAGGCGGCGCTATCGGCTCATCACTTGAATCTGCCCTGATTACCGAAACGCTAAGCTGCGTCGCCGAGTCCACAGAAACTATCTCGTATGAACCATCCAGAGTGCCGTCTGCTGACCGCAAATATATAACTCCGCCTGCAGCAACCTGAGCACTTACAAAATCCGCACCGCTTGCGGTAAAGGTTGTCCCGCTGAGCGCTCCTGCTGCACCTGCCGCTAATACCTGCCACGTCAGATGTAATTCTCCGAACAGCACCGGCTCATATTTCAAAATATCCGCATCGCTTGAGAAACTAACCATTTTCTTTAACCCCTTTTCGTTTAAGCAGGCAAGAGGCAGGAAATAATCTCCTGCCTCCTGTCTTCTGTATTCTGTATCCTTTTAGCTTGTAACAAGGTCTCGAATGAGCCCGTGTCCGGCTTCGTTCTTTAGCTCCAGGGTGTATTCGCCAATAAGCTCGCCGCACTCATAGTCACCACTGCTTGCCAGGGGCTTGAAATGGAAGCTGCGACCTGCCAACGGCAGCACATTGATACGCGATGAATCCAGAAACAAAACCGCATCCTGTGGCATCCATCGTGTGGTAACGATTCTGCAAACACCGAAATCACTCTCATAGATACTAATCATATCGGTGAAAGTGGTATCGCCGGCTCCATAAGTTCTGCTCTCAGATGAGAAGGCGTTTATCTTCCGTTTCTGAAAACCGCCGACCACAATCAGGTCCACATTGCCGGAGCTTGCCTCCCAGGTTTTCCTGAGCACGTAATTAATCTTGGCTTCGTTAAGGTCACTGCCTGTGGGAAAGCCGCTGTCGCCGACATGGAATACATTCGTCGATAGATGTCTCAATATCCCCTTTATTGACCTTCGAACTGAGCCGCTGCCTTCGGGGTTGCTTGTCGGCTGGCCGCCGTTGATAACGGTGTTTTCCAGGTCGCGAAGCAGCTCCCGAAGCCGTTCCTGCTTTTGATAATCCAGCTCGTCAGCCAGGCCCAGATGGCTTGCAGCCATATCCGTCCCGCTCACTTCCACCGTAGCGGTAAATATCTGGGTATAGTTGCCGCGCCTGATGCGATTGGTAAATCTGGCGCCGGGCTTATCCGCTCCTTCAAGAGCGGCATTGCCGAGGATGTTGATTATCTGATTATCAGCAAGGTTTTCCGGCGTTGTCCCGGCGTAACCTCTTGCCACCGTCAGCGTATTGCTGTTGACGGCGGTTACGAGCATCAGCTCCTCGCTGCCCTCGACCTGAATCTGGTCGCCAACGCGAAATCTGCTGCCATTATCAACATCAAACTGGGTGTCTGAACCCGGATTGCTCCAGGTGCTGTCGTTGATTGCATCCTTATTAGGCAGAAGCTCGTCTTCCAGCCATTCGTGATGCGTGCTTGTTGCCTCTCTCATCGGGTCGCCGAGAGCGTCCAGCAAAGGCGTCTCATAGGGCGAAATTATCCCGATTAAATCTGATACGTCCTCTGCCAATTCCGGCAAAGTCGTTCCTGCTGAATAAGTTGCTTTTCCTGTAAAAGCCATCTTTTAATTCTCCTTTCAAAATTCGTTGTTCATAGTTCATCGTTCATAGTTTGTCGATGAACAACGAACACAAAGCAATGAACAATTTTTAATCACAAGAAATTCCTTCGCAGTTTTAGATACTCCTGCAAATCTGTTCGATTGCCTGTCGTTGCCGCCTTCCTGGCTGCCCTTTCGAGAACCGTTTGGCTGCTTTGCATCCGCTCTTTGGCTGATGCAGTCTTTTTTGTCGTCCCCGGTGAAGCATTTCTTGCAAACAGATATTGCTTTTCTTTTTTCAACTGCTCAATTACGCCATCCAAATCCGCTTCCGCATCGCCTTCTATCCCTGAACCGCTTATTCTGGCTTTGGCAATTAACACAGCCGTTTCCAAATCGACCGTTCCCGCAGATGACAGTTTGCGAATCAGCTTCTGTTCGGTCTGAATGTCACTTAGCTGCTCAGCCATTTTTGCTGCCTGCGATTTTGCCTGTGCCAATTGCTCGGTTAAAACCTCGACCTTTTTCTCGGCGCCCTGTGCCCTCTTGCGATAGCGGATTGATTCAGCCACCGGAACAAGTTTCGAGCTGTCGAGCATCTCACGTCTATCGTCCATCGTCTCTCGCCCCTCGTCATTGTGTCCCGCTTCTGTCTCTGACAGAATTGTTTCTTCGTCAATCTGACTCATAAAAGCTCCTTTATGTTCATAGTTCATTGTTCATTGTTCGTTGTTCATTGTTCGTCGATGAACTATGAACTCAAAACTATGAACTCTCATAACCTAATTCTCTGAGCACCTGCTCAGTCGGCACGCCAAGCTCTTTTTTTATCTGGGCTTCTTTTAGTTTTTCCATCGTGTTTTCGGGCAGTGGACAGGGGAAAATAATATCGACTTCTCTTTCCTCGCCGTAGCTTTTGTAGATGTTGGCCTTGTCGAGTATCCCCATGACCATCCCGCAGATTTTTTTCAGCCCTTCGCTATAGGTAAATCTCTTTCGTTCGTTCTTTGACAGCGTTCCCATAAGCGTCAGTCTAAGAGCCACTGCGCTTGTAAGGTTGCCGAGCTTATTTTTCAAAACCCCTGCTACCACCGGCGTTACCCCGCTGGCTTTGTCCATCGCCTCTCTGATTTCGGAGATGTGCAGACCCTCGCTCGGTGTTGATGAATCTCCGCCGAACTCTTCGATGGCCGCATCCGGATTATCGGTGTACCACATCCTGCCGGGCGAGATGGGCCTGTCCTCAAAGCCCTCTATCCCTTTGCCGAGATACATCTTGAACGACTGGAAAGTAATCCTGCTTGCCCTGTCACTCAGTCTTGTATTAAGCTCATCCTGCAGCGGTATCAACGGCTCAATGTCGCTTAGCCCCTCGTAATAGTATGGCTGAGCGATGTTTTGAATATGCACCACCGGCAGAAATCCCCACGGAAGCTCTCCTTCTGCGACGAGCTGCTTGTCTTCGTATCTCTGCCAGGCCGATTCGGATGTAATCTCTGACACCGCAACCACTTCAAGCGTATCGCCGCTCCGCCTGAACCATGGAAACAACCCGGAAAGAAATGAGTTTTTTCTGCTCAAGGCATTTTTCTTCTGATAAAAATGCTGAACGTAAAATCGTATCTTTTTGTAGTCGTTCTCATCCAGAACAGGCAGTGCTCTTGGTGCTTCAATCAGCTCTAAGCTTATTGTTCGTGCCAGTTGCAGCACATCTTCGAACGAAGGAAGTTGGGAGGAGGTTGAAGTGCGTTCGAATATATCCGTGCCAGGCCTGACAAGGCAGTCAACAAAACCGTAAACACTTCCGAGCACCGCCATATCCTGGAAAAATCCGATGCCGCCGTTAGCTCCAAACACTGCCTTTAGTATAGACTCAATTTCTGCACGTTTTTGGCTGTCCGGTGACTTCGAAACGAAAATAATTGGTTTGCCGAATAGGAAATCCACCGCTGCGTTTACTCGCCAGGCAATATCGTTTTCGATTACAACTTCTTTTCGCTGCACATCTTTGACCGCCCTTCCGCCGAAGACCCCCGCATCGCTATAGTGCACAAGACCTGTTATTCTCGCAGGCAGACCATATTCCTGTGCCTGCACGTAGCACCTGCCCGATTCATTGACTTTCTTATCGCAGGTGCCGATGTTGCTTATTTCATACAACGGGTTTGCGTAATACTCCCACAGCTTTGCGAAGTGCCTCTGGATGTCTATTGAGTGCTCATCAACAAGCCATTCAAGGTAATCCGCATTCAGCCCGTTAGAAGTCTCTCCCTCTTTAAAGATATCAAGCTCAAATCCCATATCTGTCTCCAAATCGATTATTGAGTATCAAGCATCCACCAATCGAGTATCCGGCATCAAGCGCCTCTACTATTGGCCCAACTTGCGCAAAAGTGTCGAAAATTGAGAAATTTTTCAGAAGTGGAATTTGCGTAAGTGCTTATTCAGAAAGGAATAAAAAATTTTTTAGAAATTTCGATTTTTCAGCGCAACTATATGCGCTTTTGGTTGAAAATTTGCCGAAATTTTGCCTATCTTAACGTGCAAAAGCACCTGAACTTGCTTCTGAGAGCTGTTGAAAAATCGGTATATTTTGCCTATATTACCAGCCGGAGGAGAGTTGTTTTCGCATAGAAACAAACCAGCATCCAACGACATAGAAAATAGTAAATATTAAATAGTAAATAATAAATTGGTATGCCGTCGTCTGTCCTCTGTCGTTTTAGTGCGCATAAAAAAACAGGACTGGGATTTGTGAAATGCGGAGGTAAGGTCAAAACCCAGCCCTGCATATATCGTCAATAGCCCATCCCCTGCCTGCCCTGAGCTTGTCGAAGGTTCATTCCTGCCTGCCACGGCGTAGCCGAAGGCGAAGCCCGGGTCGTCCATCCTCTATCGTCCATCGCGTCTTTTCCTAATCGCCAGTCCGCCTAAGCCGAGCAGCAAAAGCGTCGCTGGTTCTGGAATAGGGCCTATAGCTACATCATTTGGTAAAATTAAGCCTGTTGTTATGAGATTTTCAATTTCTGAACCATCCAAATTTGAACGCTGGATCCTGTCATAATGGAAATCCGTCCAGTACAACTTTCCGGCGCTAATATCAATATCCATTCCTGCAACGGCACTCAAACCAGTTGTGATAATATCTTCAGCCCCGGAACCGTCCAGATTTGCTCTGCGAATTTTGTCATTAGATATTTCAGCCCAGTAGATTTTCCCGCCCGAAACATCAATTGTCATGCAAAATGGATAATTTGATGTGTTAATAACATCTATCACATTAGAACCATCAAGATTTGCACGCTGAATTTTGCCAATAGTATCTAACCAATATATGTGACCAGCAGCAACATCGAGTGCAACATCGGTAGGCGAAGATAGATCGACCGCAATATTTTTTACTCCCGAACCGTTCAGATTTGCACATTGAATCTTGCGAGCATCTCTATCTGCCCAATATATATTCCCTCCGCCAATATCGAGTTGTATACCACTTGGAGTTGTTAATCCCGAAACAAGAGTTTTCACTTCAGTGCCGTCGAGATTTGCACGATGGATACAATTAGTAGTATTGTCTGTCCAGTATATCTTTCCGTTAATATGATCGATGTCAATGCCGAAAGGTGCTGGTACACCTGCTACAATATCTACGACTCCGGATCCATCCAGATTGGCTCTTTGTATCTTATTAGTGCCGGAATCTGCCCAATACATACTTAGACTGCCCAAAGCCTTAGTATGAGCTGGAGCAAAATACACAAAAACAATTGCTGAGAATGCACAAGCTAATTTACTTCTCATCGCCCTTCTCCTTGCTTGATAAGTCTTTTTAAAACACTTACCTTAAATTATCACCGCCGTGTGAGATTAAGAAATGCCGCTCCTCCTGTGAACGACTTTTTGGATTTACCGTCTCCCGACCGCAAATCCAGTATTTATTATAGACTTACCCCCCGAAATGTCAAGGGAAAAATACTCGTTTCTTGATACTCGATTCTCGTTTTTTGTCGAGTATTGGGCATGCTGCTCTGTGAAGGCCCTAAGGGACGTAGCACGAGTCCGGCATCGAGAAACTGAAAACTCAAAGCTAAAAACTCAAAACCAAAGCTAAGAACTTACTCGTCTGGGCAAATCCGGTCATATCCCGAAAAATTTTAATTTTTACGCTGTGGTTTTTCACTTTAACTTTTAAGCTTTATGCTTTTTTATTCGTTCATCGCGTCTTTTCCTAACACTATTGTTTCCTCTATCACCTACGTAGAGGTTGCCATCTTGCCGAAGGTCAATCCTCTTGGGTAGTTCATCCCGCCAGTTCCGGCTGCAACAAAGATGTCCATAAACACTCCTGTAGCACCGTTGTAACGAATTATTTGGTTTTCGCCCAGAATCCGGCCCCGGAAAAGAGGTTGGGGTACTGGGTCAGGGACAGGTGAACACTGGCTGAACGAACATCCCGAAGCGTCAGTCCTTCCAGACGTCGAAGACGTCGGCTGCGGGTGGTGTCGGATCGAACAGGACGACCCGGTAGATGCAGTAGTTGTCCTTCCACGCCGGCCGGTAACTGGCAGGCCCGGCCCAGCCGGTGAGGTGTCCCTCCAGACCGATCGCCGTCGGGAGGTCGATGAAGTCATACCGCAGGACCGACTCCAGCGTAGCACTGTGTACATACCGGGCGGCCGTCCGTCCGGCGATGGTGCGGCGTTCCCGCAATCCCGCCATCGCCTGCTTATACCGTTCCGGCAGCTTCACGCGGTCTCCTTCTTCGAGGAGCTGTAGCCACAGTTCACACCGGTGTGGCGACATGACGGGGATGTCGATCGTCCCTGCCTTCAGTGCGGTGTCGATTGTGGGCGCTGAAACGGCACGGACAGTCTTCACAAAGGTGCCGATATCCGCTCGCGCGCCCTGCACACCATCCCGGTTAAACACCGTTCGCAACTTCTTCAATGTGTACGCGGTTTCCTGTGTGCCGTTCACGATGACACGCTCGTAGAGCACGAACAGCTTTCCTTCGAACGTCATCGTCTCCCACTCGCGGCCCTCGAACTCCGTCAGGTCCTTGGGGTATGGTCCCGTCTGATCCCAGAACCGGTCCACACGCAGCCGAGGCGGGCTCGCCGTGAACCAGATATTGCTGACTCGCGGTACGGTCTTTTGCCGGCCGGAAACCACGTCCTGGAGTTGCTTGACGTCGTCGTTGGTCAGACCCCACATCTGCACGTGCAGCCCTCGGAGCTTGTCGCTGCCGCCCAGAGTCCAGGGAATTCGGGAGTCAACATTACTTTTTACTCCGGGAGGCTTGGCGTCCGTCTGCCGGGGCTGGGCCTTAGAACCAGGCTTGGCGGATTGCTGGGCCGCTGTGCCGTCCTTAGGTGCTTGGCGGTCCTCGTCGCTCTTGTCTGAGCAGCCGACACCCGCTATCAATATGCCCACAAGTCCAAGCATCCCGATCCATTGTGTTAATCGCGTCAGTTGCATGGCTATGTTCCTCCAGTCGTTTACGTCTTCAGCAAGAATGAGACAAATCTGCCTTTGAATCAGGAGACGGTTTCGGCTCCTGTTACTGTAATTCTATCGTTGTATTTCTTTCTTTCAAGAATTGTTTTTCTTTTTAATTCTGTCCGTTTCTTTAGCATCTTCTGATGTCAGACACATCTGTGTCAAATCCCAGCTGTGCCAAAGAAAATGAGTATTAAATTTTGGCTCAAAAACAAAGAATTTCAAAAATTTTAACATAAAAATAGGATATATAACTCTTTTTTTGCTTAAAAAATTTTTTAAAAATTTCGATTTTTCAGCGCAACTATATGCGATTTTGGTTGAAAATTCGCCAAAATTTTGCCCATATTGCCAGCCGACGGAGAGTTGATTTCACAGAGCAACAAAGTAGCATCCAACGAGATAGAAAATAGAAAATATTAAATAGTAAATAATAAATTGGATTGGTATGCCGTCCTCTGTCCTTTTATCACCGTCATTGAGCGATTAAACTGTTACGGAGCACTACTGGTTCGTCACACGTCAAATGATGGGTATCATTTTATGGAAAGGTGTCACCCCGAGCGAAGCCGAGGGGTCTATTAAAATAGACTCGTCCCGAGCAGGGTCGAGGGATTTCTCGACTCCGCTGCGCTCCGCTCGAAATGACGACCCCTCAAATCATGTGTGATGGAGTCCTACCTAACAAGTCCTATAAAATCAATTTCGATCCGCAAATTAGATAATAACTCCATCATAAAAACATAACCTGAATAAAATTGAGAATATGGACAACAATTTTCTTGACTTAAGGTTTGAAAATAGGTAAAATACAATCTACAAATGGGGGTGAAGATAAGATACTCGATTTAAGTAATCAGACACCTTGAGAGAAATCTTCGCAGATAATTACTCACAAATTAAATGGGGGCGGAAAAGATGAAAAGCAAAACACTCGCAATAACATTGGCGGTTATTACTCTTACTCTAACTTCTATTGCAAATGCCGGTCTGACAGGCACAATAGATGTCCGCCACGATGGCTTCGGGGCAGTCGGCATGGCGAAACTCTGGGGCGGCGGCCTGAACGGCGTGAACGCAAAAGTTGGTGTATATATTCTCAACAAAAGCAACGGGACCGGCGAGGGAGAGCTTTGGGAGAACGGCTTGATAGCAACCTTCTGCTTAGAATTGTCCGAATATGCTCCGGAATATACCAAAACATACGATGTGGTTCTTCCGGAAGATGCACATAAACCGAACACTTATCTGGGTGAAAACATCGGTTTTGAAAAGGCAGAATATATTCGCGAGGCCTGGGGCAGATTCTTTGACCCCGCCTGGACCGGCAGCGGGCCATTTACTGAACAACAGAACAATAATGCCAAGGTCTTTGCTGCTGTCCTGTGGGAGATTATCTATGAAGACCTGCCGGCGACACCTGCGATGTGGGATGTTACTGTTGACGGCACACCCGGCCCACGCGGATTTTACGCCACAGGTTTGGATACCTATACCGCAAACGGTATGCTGCATACACTTAACGGGGCAGGCCCGAAGGCCGATTTGAGAGCATTCGTTTATGCAGGAAAGCAGGATTATATAACCCTGGTTCCGGAACCGGCAACGGTCTGGTTGCTGGCAGCCGGAGCCGTAACGCTGCTTCGCAAAAGAAATCGTGCTGCGCAGAGTAGCAAAAGATAAAGAAAATTAAAAAACAAGCAAGGGGGTGCCCATCCGCCCAGCACCCCCGCCCCCCATTTATTTGACCTTACCTGTTCTTCCACAGGCGCTTTACCAATACAACGAACTGCATCTGCGAATAATATTTATCTGTTGAGCTATTGCCCTCCTTCTTTTTTTGCCACCAAGACACAAAAGCACTAACCACGGTGGGATACCGGCACACGGCGTGGCGCCACAGTGGGATACCCCACGTGGTGTCCCATATGCCACTGCTGCCCACGTGGTATCCTATTTTTTTATAACTTTTAATTTCTTTATGACTTTGTGCTTTCGTGGCTAATCTTTTTTATAGAAAATTGATTCGCAGCTTTGAAAAATTCTTCTTTGCACCTGCAGTTTAGGTAGTTATACTGAAAGTGCGAAAAGAACACCTCGAAAATCGGCAGCAAAGAAACAATGAAATCTTCACGGAAGTAAGGACAGAGATGACGGGAAGGAGTCCCAAGGTCGTTGTTATTGGCGGCACCTACGTTGATATGGCGGTAAGGTGCAAACAAATACCATCGCCGGGTCAAAGCGTTGTCGGCTCATCCCTTTCGTATATAGCCACCGGCCCCGGCCCGAGTCAGGCGGCCGAAGCCGCCCTGTGTGGCTGCGATGTGCATCTTGTCAGCAAAGTCGGAAGCGACCCATTCGCCGAGATGGCCAGGAAGTGCCTGACCGATTTCAATGTTAATGCCGACTACGTCTATACCGCCGGGGCCAAGAATACCGGCGTTGTAGTGACGCTGGTCAACGCTGACGGCGAAAACGCAACCTGTTATTACGCGGGCGCCAACAGCGCATTAAGTTCACGCGATATCGAGGCCGCTGAGGAGCTTATATTCGGTTGTGATGTCTGCCTGATACACGGCCGACTGCCGCAGGATGCGATTATAAGTGCCATACGCTGCGCAAAGGTTCACGGCAAAAAAGTCATTCTCGACCCCGTCAGGCCGATTGAAAAGCCCAGCAAAACAACTCACGATTTACCAATCGAGTATTTTACCGCCGACATACTCATCCCGAATCTTTACGAAGCAGCCGACATTACCGACCAGTCCGACGCAAGTATGCGAACGGCAAAGATGATTGGCTCCGACCTGGTGGCACGCGGCGCCGGCTGCGCCGTTATAACGATGGGCAAGCGAGGCTGTATGGTCGTTGACAGAGATTGCGCCGACCATATACCGACCTTTGAAGTTGACCTTGTTGACCAGACGGGAAGAGGCGATGCGTTTGCGGGCGCACTTGCTGCCTCCTGTGCCGTGGGAGATGAGATACGAGAGGCGCTGCGGTTTGCATCTGCTGCGGGAGCTCTGGCCTGCACAAAGTTCGGCTCGATTGAGGCGATGCCCACAAAGACCGAAATCATCGAGCTATTACAAAAACATACCGGCGAATAGACTTGCTCAAAGACTGCTGTGAACTTCTAATGCTCTGTTGAAAACTTTGGTAAATGTCATTCTTGGCCACCAAGACACAAAGAAAAATCGACTACGAATCTGCGTAGTCGTCCTGAGCCCAGTCGAAGGATAGACACGGATTTACACCGATTAACACGGTTAGAGACTTGAGATGGCAGTAGCTAATTGAGAATTAAAAAACAGTGTAAATCTGTGTGAATCGGTGTCAAAAAATAAAAAAGGCCGAAAGTTTAATCCTCACGTCCATTATCAAAAGTCGTCATTTCGAGCGGAGCGCAGCGGAGTCGAGAAATCCCTCGACCCTGCTCGGGACGAGTCTGTTTTAATAGACCCCTCGGCTTCGCTCGGGGTGACACCTTTCCATAAAATGATACCCATCAATCGAACTGTGACGCAGCAATAGCAAACTTCTGACAAAATGAGATTCCTTTTCTTCCACACTCCGCAGTAGCAGAGCTACACCTCAAAAAACCGCCAAAATCAATGAAATTTTCACTATTTTGCTAACTTTTAAAAAAATTTGTAAAAAACTACACAAAATACTTGACAAAGTTTACTGATATATTAAAATTGATGTAATGTTAAGTAAATATACAACAAACATATCAATTAAAGCTGAAAAATGGCAGTCCATCTGCGGTCTTGCTTCAGCCAATTGACCTGAAGCAACCAGCCGGATAAGGATAAGATGACAAGTCCCAGCAATGCGGTCGGCCGGAAAGAATTGACGTGTGAGGGGGAATAGATGCGAAAAATAAAAGAATACCTGCCGCAAAAGATGCGGCAAAACAGAGATGAATATCGCAACAAAATAGAGTTGCTCCGGGGGAGAATAAATCTGCTAAAAGGCGAAGAAAAGCTGCTGATGTCAATGTATCTGAACAAAGGCAATAGCGTTCGGCAGTTGGCAAGATTGGCCGGTGTCAACGATGCGAGTATCGCTCGAAGAATAAACAGTATTATCAAACGTCTCATTGATGGCAAATACATAATCTGCCTGCGAAATTGTGATAAATTCAACACAGAAGAAATGGGTATCGCAAAGGAGTATTTTCTGCTGGGATTTTCAATGAGGAAGATAGCCGCAAAGCGGTGCTGGACTTACTATCGTGCTCGCAAAGCCATAAAAAAAATCCGGCAGCAAATCTGTGAATGATTAGTGATAATCAAAAAAAATAATCAATTATCATTAATCCTTAATCATTCGCAGGCCGGCGTCCGAAGGGGCGGAGCTTTGAATGGAAATAATATGAATAACGGGTGAAATGTGGAGTCTTGACTATGCCTACATACAGCATATCGAAAAGTTTTCAATGGCAGGGACAGAGGACTGAAAAGGTATCGCAGGTGTGCAGGATGTTTGGTCTGACGGTGGACCGGCTCAGGAAAAATAATACCAGCATTAGCTGCCGATTGGAAATTAATGATGGTGACATCGTATATTTCACCGGCCCATCAGGAGCAGGGAAAAGCGTCCTGCTTGCTGCGCTGGAAAAATCCGTCCCCCCTGCCGATAGAGTCAACCTTGCCCGGATAAAACTGCCGAAAGACAAAACCCTCATCGATTGTATCGACGGCGATTTCCTCTCCTGTCTTAGAACGCTCAGCACCGCAGGGCTCAACGACGTCTTTTGCATTCTCAATCAGCCCTGCAATCTCAGCGAAGGTCAGAAATACCGGTTCCGTCTGGCAATGGCCCTGGCTGCGGGAAAAAAGTTTGTTTTCGCAGATGAATTCTGCTCGAACCTCGACCGAATCACTGCCGCCGTGATTTCATACAATGTCCACAAATTTGCAAGGCGACAAGGCGTGACATTTATCCTGGCTTCAAGTCACGATGACATACTGCTCGATTTGGCGCCCGATGTTCTGGTTGTAAAGGAGCTGGCCGGAGAGACGCAGGTCATTTATAAACACAGTCAAAACCCCACGTAAAACGTGGGGCTAAATATTTAGCCTGCCGTTTTACGGCAGGTTTTGGGTGAAAGAAATGCGTATTTGCTCAATATGCAAAAAGCTGCAGATTGTCCCGGGTAGTGTCGAGGATTACAAAGCACTGGCGCATTATCACTACCGTGACGGTCGGCAGGGGCCGTTTGCCGCCATTTTTGCGCTCAGGCCTGATTCGGCTCTGGCCCGGCGGGCATCGCTTAAAACAGCGGGCGTTATAGTTTATACAATGCCTGCGCCGGGGCTGGAGCTTCGAAATGTTGGGACAGGTAATTTGTTCACCGGCCTGGGTAGATGCGACCGACTCGCTCTTATAAATAAAAATATCCGCTGTATAAGCAGGGTCATCGTCGAGCCGAGGTTTCGCTCGCTCGGCCTGGCCAGCCGATTAGTCCGCGAGACGATGCCGCTGCTTAATGTCCCCATCATAGAGGCAATGGCCGTGATGGGTCTGGTTAATCCTTTTTTTGAAAAGGCGGGTATGAAGGTCTGGACGGCGAAGACTCCCGAAAGATGTGCCCGGCTCATTGAGGCGCTTAGTATGGTCGGGATAGAAAAAAGCCGCCTCATCGATACTGAATATGTTCAGCATAAACTTGACCGGCTCCCGGGAGAACAATCCGACTCGTCGGACAAGTCCGATTTCATCGAGTTTGAAATCAGACGCTTTCTGCAGTGCTACGGCAGACGCAGAACTATGCCTCCAGGCCCTGACAGGACAAGGTTCATTTTGACCAAACTGACCGAGAGACCCGTTTACTATATATGGTTTAATAAGAATTTAGAATTGAGAGTGTAGAAATGTTTTTTTTGTCATTCTGAGGCGCAGCCGAAGAATCTGGCTTTCGCACGTTATATTTCCTTCGACGCCCAGATGTTTCGCTCCGCTCAACATGACAGCGAGACAGTCTCTTCAGGATGACGAGCAGGTGATGGATATGGAAAATAAGATTCAGTCAATACCCTTAGACAAACTCGCCCCACATCCTGCCAATCCCAACAAAATGAGCAGGGCAACATTTGCCAAGCTCGTTCGCAACATTGAGCGGACAGGCCGATATGAGCCCCTGATTATCCGTAGAAATACGGATAATCAGGGTTGCTCTCGGTCAAAATCCGGAAATTTCAGTAGAAATACGGATAAAAGTGGCTCTTTCCAGATAATTAACGGCCATCACCGCTGGCTGGCACTGAAAGATCTCGGCTGCAAAACCGCTGACGCAATCGTTTGGGATGTTGACGATGGAGAAGCAGACATACTGCTTGCCACGCTCAATCGGCTGTGCGGCCAGGATGTCCTCGATAAAAAAATCGCTCTGCTCAAGCGGCTCAATGAAAAGAACCAGTCGGCCCAGCTTGCAAAACTTCTTCCGCAGACAAAAGCCCAGCTCGAAAAGCTAATCAACCTCGATTTACAGCGAGTATCGAGTATCAAGTATCGAGCATCAGACTTTGCAAGTCCGCTTGTCTTTTTCGTAAGCGATGACCAGCAGCATGTCATCGAAGCTGCGCTTGATTCTTTTGTCGAGCATCGAGTATCGAGAATCCAGAATCGAGCAGCGAAGAGGGCATCGGCACTGTCGGCCATCTGCCGGTATTATCTCGACCACAGAAATGATGGACGAGAGACGATGAACGAAGGACGAGGGAGTATTTAGCCTCGCACCGCTCTGGTGCGGGGTTTGGACGGTGAACTATGAACAATGAACAACGAACTATGAAAAAAAAGCCGCAGCAGGAGCTTTACCTGAAAGTCCCATACCACATCTTCAACATCACAAAGCTGGGAGCTGCTGAAAAAATGCTGCTTGCGCACATATACAGCTTCGGCGAAAAGGGCTGCTGGCAAAGCAACAAAACCCTTTCTAATATGTTTATGACCACCGAACGCACTATCTCCAGATGTCTGTCTCGTCTAAAACCATTTATCTATGTTAAAAAACCAAAGGGTTATTACCGAACGATATGGGCTAAATCGGACTACGACAAAAATGGCGAACACTCACGACAAAACCAGCAGGCCGACCTGGACAAAAATGGTTTTCGACTTCGCCAGAAATGTCTAACTACTAATAACAATACTATAAAAGAGAATAATATTAATACTACAGCAACGCCTTCGCCTCCGCTCCCGAAAGGGGCTCCGGCGTTGCTGGTTGAGCGGGATAAAGAAGCTGGTGCTGCGATTAAGCATTTCATTCAAAACTTCGGCAAAGAAAAGAAAAAGGTTCAGCCGATGTCGCAGGAAGAATTTGATAGGCGTAAAGCCGCCCAGCTTAAGGCACTATCGTTTTGTAGTTCCGACTCGTCGGACAAGTCCGATTTATCGAGAAAGGCCAAATCCCTGACCACTGACCACCAACCCCACAAAGAAAAAAATTAAACACGAATTAACACTAATGAACACAGATAAAAAGGCAAATGATAAATTGGTGCGAATTCGTGAAAATTCGTGGCAAAAATCAGGACGATAAAAATTATGAAAAAGGCAGGTAAAGTCAGCAAGAAGCAATTGGCAGTCATCGATGAGCTTTTTTCCGGCGAGCTGGATGAGCAGGCGGTGCTGGACAAATACAATGTCGGCAGACCGCTGTATTACCGCTGGCTGGCCGACGATGTTTTTGCTGAGCAGTTTGACCGCCGCATCGCCGCCGCTTATCGTCAGAGCGCTGCGCTTATTGCCCGCTACGCAACGCTTGCTGCCGCGAAGCTGGTTCAGCTCACCGAATCATCCAATCCTGAGACCGCCCGCAAGGCCTGCCTCGATATTATTACACTCGATTCTCGTCGCTCGATGCTCGATACTCGTGGAAAGCCGGCTGATGAAAAGCCCGATGAGCACCATTTGCAGACATTATCCCCCGAAACCGCAAGCAAAATCTTAGAAGTTTTGGCACAAGAGGCAAATACAACGGACAACGATGAAACCCAACCTTAAACCTTTTGTTTGATTATTTGATGATTTCGTGTATAATATACCGGAGTATTCAATCGGCAGGATAGAAAATGGCAAAAGCGAAAACTAAAACAGGTGACTTTGCCCTTTGGGAGCCGGAGCTTTCAATCCTTTCAGACCACCCTCTAAAAGAAGACATCGCATACGATACCGATGAATTCAACCTTCGATACTGGGTCGGGCCGGTCTATGACATCATCCGACATGAAAAGACGGATATGCCGATGACCATAGCCATATACGGTGGCTGGGGAACGGGAAAAACCACAGCGATGAAATGGCTGCACGGCCTATTGGATAAATGGAACGAAAAACCAACCAACGGAATAAAAGTCTGGCCTGTCTGGTTTTACCCATGGAAATACGATAACAAAGAAGATGTCTGGCGAGGGCTCATTGCAGAGGTTATCCTAAAAACCATTGAGCTTATCTTCAAAAGTCATAGAGCAGAGAAAACCAGGATTGGAAAGGTCATAGATGCAGCTAAACGATTTGGCCCATTTCTTGGCAGGATATTCCTGCGTGGGTTATCATCATTAACAGTCACCGTTGGGATTGGAAAAGTCGTAGAAGTAGAAGCCGACTTAGGGACAGCCATAAAGAACATAGAGAAAGAGGTCAAGAAGACTTTTTCTCCGGAGAAGACCTTTCTAAATGAATTTGAAGAAACGCTCAGAAAATGGGTAGAGGATACACTTGGCGAAAATGAGCGGATGGTCGTCTTTATTGATGACCTTGACCGCTGTATGCCGGATATTGCCCTGCAGGTCTTAGAAGCGCTTAAGCTGTATCTGAATATCGAAAAACTTATCTTCGTCGTCGGCGTGGATAACGTGATTGTTGAAAAGCTGGTTATTGAGCACTACAGACGCCTCGGCCTTTTAGAAAGCAAAGGAGATGAAAGTAAAACTGAGGATGAAAAAGATTCCGTCATAGACAAGCTGGGAGCAGAAAAATACTTAGCCAAGATGTTCCAGGTCGAGGTCACACTGGCGCCCAGCGAGAAACAGATAAACGATTTCTTCGATGAGCTAATCAAAAAAGTCGGATACTGGGAGCAACTGTCGCCTGATGAGGATAAACTTTTCCGCAGGCTGATTCTGGACCGAGCTGGGAAAAACCCACGCGAAATCAAACGTCTAATCAATAGTGCCGTAATGCGAGGTGTCGGTGCTCTTATGCAATCAGGAGAATTAAAATGACGCCTGCGAAAACGCCAACAAAACTTACCTTCGCTCAGGGCCTTATGCTTTTTTTCGTCCAGAGAATCTTCGATGAGCACATAGTGTCCACATTCTTTGGAGATGATAATACAAACAAATTCATCATTCAATGGTCGAAAATTGTCCGTGAAGGACTAAAGAAAGACCCGAACTTTCCGTGCAGAATAAAAGTCCCTGAGGATTTCGGTAAAAAGCAAATTGAGCCAGCTTCTGAGACGGAGGCGATTTTAACCGTTCAAGGCAAACAAATCCGAAAACGCATCAAAAAGGGTGGTTTAGACCTTTCGTTTATCAAGGATGAAAAATATCGCGATGCGTATCGACCACTTTTTGAAGAGCCACAGTTTTTCCCACTTATTTCTTTGCTTGCTGATGACGACCTTGGGCAATTGATGCAAATCGAATATTCAGCCGGCCTGGCAGAGCTTGCAACAATCACCGCACCAGCACCAAAGGCAGAAGGCAAAGATGCCGAAATTGTCCGCGAGGCCGCAGCTCGTTCGTTAGGAAAGAAGCCTGAGGAACTGACAAAAGAAGATATAGAAGAAAACGTTAAAAAATTAGACCTTTCAGCCAGGCAAATAGAAGAGGTTGATTCGATAAGTGAATTTAAGGGACTAACATCTCTTGACCTTTCCGGCACGCAGGTCAGCAACATCGAAACGCTAAAAGGGCTCTCAAACCTGCAATGGCTTGACCTTTCCGGCACGCAGGTCAGCAACATCGAACCTTTAGGCGGGCTCTCAAACCTGCAATGGCTTTGCCGTTCCGGCA
>Ga0299912_10001047_pt1 | contig 22327 bp, 22 predicted proteins | sample RVTome_2_FD_207667 | JGI IMG/M metagenome (GOLD analysis project Ga0299912, IMG submission 207667) | Soil microbial communities from uranium-contaminated site in the Upper Colorado River Basin, Wyoming, United States - RVT95D214 (version 2) ... | reverse complement strand
CAGGTAGCACACGCCGACAGAAAGGGATACCAGCGACGAAACCAGCTCCTGGGGCGGGACGGGTTGCGGCGATTGTAGATACCCAAGTGTCATAAGAATCTCAGGGATCAGGAAAATCCCCCGCAGGGTATACAAGGCGCCAATGCCGAGCAAACCCAGGCGTAGCAGCGGTAGCTGCCGGATGCTGCCCGCCCCCGAGAAGGCATACAATCCGAAAAGTGCAAAGACCAGAGCTATGACGACCCCGGCCACGATCAACCAGAGCCTGTTCGTGAGCAACTCCTCCGGCGCGCCGAAATACCGGCTTACTGACGGAGAAAAGGATATCGCCGCCTGGAAAATGGCCACGGCGAAGCTGAGGGTGCCAGCCAGTTTGAGGGTTCGTTTTGCAGTGATCATGTCTCAATCTCCATTTCCCTGCCACTTGCACGGAGGTGATGTTTTGTTAAAACAGATTTTACTGTAAAAAGGCATTTGTACCGCAGAGACCGCAGAAGGCGCGGAGATTTTTTAAATGATAAACTCTGCTCTCGCTGTGTTCTCAGCGGTAAGTTTTTGCTGGGGGCTTAGAAAATCTGGTGAAAGAATCGCCGCAAGGTCAACCCGACCTCGCGGCTGATCCCGCAGGTTTTTTCAGGAGGAAAACCGGTGTTCGAACCAGGTAGATTGGCTAAAAGATGAGCACCAATAGCAAGATCACGGGCAGGATCAGGACGGCCAGGAGGATACCCGCTACCAGCAGCCCGACCACCAGGCCCAGGATACCTACAACCAGCCCGATGATCCCGCCGATGAGACCGAATACCAGCCCGACGATCCCCCCGACGATATTGACGATTAATTCAAGCAAACCCATTTCAGTGTACTCCTTCTTACTCATGAACCTGTCTGAAAATTCGGGGGTTGGGGGTGTTTTGCGGGGTATTGCCCCGAAAACTACCCCCAAAATCCCCTCCGAAAAGAGTCTTAGCTAAAAGGATATACGCAGTCGTGCTGGTTGGGTTGCACAGGGTCAATAAAGACCACTGGCGGTATGACCTGCTCATACCGCCAGTGAAAATGTCGTTGAATCAGGATGTGAGAGGTTCGCTCTGCGGGCTTTACTTAAGGGAAAGGCGTTTGGGCTGAGCGGAATTTGCCGAAATTGCCTGGACCTGCCCCACCATCTGGCTGGCTTGAAACGAGACGTCGTCGATGAACAGGTTGCTATTTACATACGAATCTGTCACAACCCGTAACTGCAGGGATACCGATTGTCCTGAATAAGCGCTCAAGTTTACTGAATGAAGCACCCAGCCGTTCGTTTCAGTGGCGCCGCAAAGTGGGTAGGATTCTACTGTCGTGTTGTTAACCTTGACGTAAGCATAATCATAAATACAGCCACTTTCGGCTGAAGCAATGTAATGCCAATAGTTTAGATATGGCTGGGTTGGTGGAACCGTGACCTGTTGCTGGATGTAAGAGATGTCGCTATCCTCGCCACCCAACCACACCGCCCAACTTCCGCTATGAGGTGTGACAGGCAAGCCACTATTCAGAATCAAATCCCAACCATGCTGGGAATACTCGGTCCACCCTGTAGAACCGCTTTCGAAGTTCCCGTTGACAATTGACGAAGAGGTCGAACTGGAGCGCAAGATAGTCGGTAGATAGACGAAATCGGTAGCTACGAAGGGGGTGTAATCGACGTAGTTGGCCGAGTAGCCCACCCTGGAAATGCCATAAGCGATGCGCATGTAGCCGCTCTCGCCCCAACCGCTGCCCCACGAGTTGCGCAGAATCCAATAATCGGTCGGACCGGTTTCGTCCCAGCCGACCAGGACAATGCCGTGATTTACAGGATTATAAGATGGACAATAACTGCTCTCGTTGGTTGTGAAAATACCGCTGTCGTAACCATCGAAGGCGCTGCCGGCGCAAATGCTTGCCGCCACCGGGCCATGGTCATAGATGGCTTGCTTGATGAGGTCTGGCGAGGGTATGCCAACCTCGCTATCAACGAAGTTCCACGAGTCGATCCGGTAGGCGTGGTTATAAGGGCTGTTGCAAGGAACTGTGTCGTCGGCCTGGTATGGAAATGCGGCCTCCAAGACGGCGCCGGCGTTTGATTCCCCTGGAGGGGCGTAGTTCCAGTGATAGTCGTGCACCCACCAGCCGCCGTCGCAATCATAGTCATCTGTGTTACAGGATAGCAGGTATTGCTCTGCAAGGTCGCTCGTTACGCCGCCCAAATACTTAATTTTCGATTCAAGGGGACCGACCGTGGCAAATGCCCAGCAGCTCCCGCAGTTTCCCTGGTTTTTGACCGGTGTGCAGCCGCCCAGATCACAGTAGTTGTAAGACGTCGGTAGAGCCTGTGGCGACAACGGGGAAGGCTCTTGAGATTTAGAACTGACCGAGGCGGGGATGACCGGCGGGGGCGGCAGGGGCGCCTCCAATCTTGCGGCGACTTCTGCCAGGCTCAGGCCATTCGCCTGGATGCTGATATTCCACCTCAGAGGGGCGTCGGTTTCCCAGGGTCTACGGTAGGTCAACCGAAGTTTCGTCTCGGCAGTATCCAGCGCCTGAAAGCGCCAGGCTTCCATCGCCGGAACGCCCAACCCCATGGCGGATTGCACCACTTCAGCCTCGCCCGCCTGGCGCAGGACGTTGCGGTCAATCGACTCGACCGACCAGAGGTAGCCAGTGGCGTGGTTGGCCGGCAGGTTGAGCACCAACGTCTCCCCTCTGCGCACAGGCCCGCTCAATTCCAATAACACGGCACCTGCCAGCAGCTCTGCGGCGCCATTGCCTAACGCAGCTTTGGACATCTCTTGCAGGCTTCTTCCAGCCACAGGGATGCTGTTGGAGCGGCCCTCCCAGGAGCGATCTGGATGAATGACGATCGCCGTGTTAAACGGCGCGTCGCCGTCGTTTGGCGCCTGCGATTTTAGCGGCTCCGGCGGGGTGGGAGATGGAATCCCCGAGCCGTGACTCACAGGGGTATTGGTAAACAATAGAAATAATAAAAGCAAAACGCCAAAAAGCCTTTTGACAGGCATATCTTTCTCCCTCGAGGATGTGATTACTCCTATTATCGCAAATAATCACGAATTATGGATAAAAATAACAATACTGCAAGTAGAATTGGGGCAATCATATAAAGCATGTTTGTGACTGAACCTGGCGAGTAAGTTCACACCTTTACTTTCGTGCAAGTGTTGTGCCGGGTTTGGGTATATAATTTTTAGCATGGATTTAGAGGCGTTTATGAACCGGTTGGTGCCGGAAGACCAGCCCTGGCAGCGCAATACGCTGGAGGGTTCGGATGACTCCCCCTCCCATATGCGCGCCATACTGACCCACACCAGTCTGTCCATCCCCATCGACGAAGGTCAGCTCAGCCTGGGGACCTGGCAGGGTATTTACCTGTTCGAGCACCGCCTCAGGGGACACTCGAGAAGGGTTTTGCTTCGCTGTTTAGCGATCGAGTAAGATGTTGCCTCTGATTTGACGCTGGTCTCAGTCGCCTTCCTTGTATTTGAAGGATAGCTTTATTTTTGCCCGGTAAGTCCGCACTTTGCCTTCTTCGATTTGCATGTCCAGTTCGACGACTTCCGCAATCCTTAGTTCTTTCAGGGATTTTGAGGCCGTCTCGACGGCATTTGCCGCGGCCTTCTCCCAAGATTCTTCGCTGGTGCCCACCAGCTCGATGACTTTGTAAACACTCTCAACCATAATGCTTTTCCTTTCGCAATTCAGGGATTATGATTACTATACAATATATCTGTCCCAGATTCAATACCCTTCTTTCGAACGCTCATGTCTAATTCGAATTCTGGTAACGAACCTAAATCTCAAACGCCCTCCCGGCTTTTATTGGCCGGCCTCTTCCTGCTTTCCGCCGCTACGCTTACATTCGAAACCACCCTCACCCGTCTATTTTCGGTCGCCCAGTTCTACCACTTCGCCTTCATGGTCGTCAGCCTGGCTTTATTGGGCTTCGGCGCCAGTGGGACGACCCTGGCAATTGTCCCCCGACTGGGGCGGGGCGCCCCCAGGCGAACGTTTATCCTTTTAAGCCTGGCGTGTAGCATCGCCATTCTGGGCGCTTATCTGTTGACCAACTGGTTGCCCTTCGATTCCTTCAGCATTGCCTGGGATCTCAAGCAGGTGGGTATCCTGGTGCTGCATTATTTAGCGCTCGCCTTGCCTTTTTATTTCAGTGGCATGGCGGTTGGCATGTTGCTGGCCGCTTCACCGGGCTCGGCAGGCCGGACCTATGCCGCCAACCTGACCGGTTCCGCCGCAGGTTGCGCGGTGGCCCTGATCGCGCCATCCGGTTTAGGCGGTGAGGGGACGGTTGTGTTGAGCTGCGGGATGGCGGCACTGGCAGCCGTCATCGCCAGCGAATGGGGATTGTCAGGCATAAACAGGATGGCAGGCCTTTTACGGTTTCGCAGGGTGGCTCTCCGGAATATTTGGTGCCTTGCCCCGGCCATCGTTCTTTTACTGTTCTTCGCGCTGGATTTCTCCTCCCGTCTGCTGGGACGCCCACTATTCAGCTTCCTGGAGCTACGCATCTCCCCCTACAAAAGCCTCTCCTATGCCCTTCAATATCCTGATTCCAGGTTGGTTTTCCAGCGCTGGAACGCCTTCTCGCGGGTGGACGTCGTTCGCAGCGCTCTCATCCGCTCGCTGCCAGGGTTAAGCTACCGCTATTCGAATCCACTTCCCCCAGAAGATGGCCTGCTGGTGGATGGCGACGATCTCTCCCCCGTGCCGCAACCCGGAGCTGACCTTGAGTTTACCGATTACCTGCCCTCGGCGGTCGCCTTTCGCCTGCGCCCCCAGGCCGACGTCCTGGTTCTGGAGCCACGTGGCGGGGTGGACGTGCTCGCCGCTCTGGCGGGAGGGGCGCGGCATGTCACCGCAGTCGAGGTTAACCCCTTGATCGTCCAGGCGGCTGCCAATAGCTATAACCGACCCGACGTCGATGTGGTCATCGATTCTGGTCGCAGCTTCACGCGCCGGGCGAAAGAACAATACGATGTCCTCCTGCTTTCGCTGGCGACTTCCTACCACCCCGTACATTCCGGAGCCTACACCCTGGCCGAAGATTATCGTTTCACCGTAGAATCTTTTCAAGACGCGCTGAGGCGCTTGAATCCCGGCGGCTTGCTGGTGGTCACACGCTGGTTGCAATCACCGCCCAGCGAGTGCCTGCGCACCTTCGCCCTGGCGGTGACAGCCCTGGAAGGGGCGGGGCAATCCCCTCAAGAGCAGATTGTCGCCTTTCGTGGCTACAACACGGCCACGATTCTGGTAAAGAATGAACCTTATACTCCTGAAGAGCTGGAAACGATCCGGGAATTCGCAGCCAGCCGGGCATTTGATCTGGTCTATGCTCCCGGTATCGACCCCGGCGAAGTCAACCGCTACAACATTTTGCCGCAGCCCGTCTATTCCCAGGCATTCGCAGCCCTGCTTGAGGCGCAGCCGCGCCGCGATTTTTACCGGGCGTACCCCTACGAAGTGAGCCCGCCGACCGACGACCGGCCTTTTTTCGGCCATTACTTTAAATGGTCGCAAGCCGGAGAGATATGGGCTGAGCTGGGCAAAACCTGGCAGCCCTTTGGCGGAGCGGGTTATTTCGTGGTGCTGGCGCTGCTGATCCTTGCGACCCTCCTGGCTATAGCTTTAATCTTATTGCCGGCTGTTTTCGCTCGACAGAGGTTTAATACTGACCAGGCACCTCGACCCATGAAGCCTGCTTCCCCGTTGCCTTACCTGTTCTATTTCGCCTGCATCGGTTTCGCCTACCTGCTGGTAGAAATCCCCCTCATCCAGCGCTTTATCCTCTTCCTTGGGCAGCCGGCTTACGCCCTGACTGCGGTCCTGTTCACCCTGTTGCTATTTTCGGGTGTTGGCAGCCGGCTTGAGGGGCGGGTGTCGCTGCCAGTCGCGTTGGCTGGATTACTGGTTCTCCTCTTTGCACTTCCTTCCTTGTTGCCATTGGTCTTTAACCTGACGTTAGGGCTTCCGTTTGGGATAAGGCTGGCGCTGACGGTGATAATTCTGGCTCCGATCGGTTTGCTGATGGGAATCCCTTTTCCGGGTGGGATCAGGTGGTTGACCGCCACAGCAGAACCATCCCGTCTGATCCCGTGGGTGTGGGGGGTCAACGGGGCTGCATCGGTTATCTCAGCCATCCTGGCTGCGCTGCTGGCTCTCTCGTTTGGGTTCGGTTGGGTGCTGCGAATTGGCGCCCTTTTTTATGCTTCGGCCTGGCTCACGGCAATGGCGTCGAACCGGAGGGCTGCTGCTGCATCCCCTCCCCCGTAAAAGGCACGAAGGCCACGCCTCCCAGATTGTAAGCTTTTACGTCCCCATTTTCTTTGACGAACTTCCACAAGGTCTGGTAAAACCCTGGCGGACCGATGGGGATGACCAGCCTGCCGCCCTCCACGAGCTGGCCGACCAGTGGCGAGGGGAGGTGGTCTGGCGCGGCGGTCACGATAATGGCATCGAATGGTGCGTGTTCCTCCCAACCGTAATATCCATCTCCCTGTTTCACCTGCACGGCATATCCCAGTCTATCCAGGCGCTCTCTGGCGCTCTCGGCCAGCTCCGGGATGATTTCGACGCTGTACACCTCTCCGTAACCCAGTTCAGCCAGCACGGCCGCCTGGTATCCTGAACCGGTGCCGATCTCCAGAACTTTTTCACCCGGTTTTAATTCCAGCAATTCGGTCATCCAGGCTACGATGTAGGGTTGCGAGATGGTCTGCCCGTATCCGATCGGGAGCGGGTGGTCGTCGTAAGCTACGTCCAGGAATTCCAGCGGAACAAATTCGTGGCGTGGCACTGTAAGCATTACCTGGAGCACGTTCGGGTCTTTGACGCGGCGCGCCTCGATGGTGTCCCGGACCATTGCCAGCCGTTCAGCAAGGTATGGATCTTCCTGGCTGGGAGTGGCTTTTTGTGAAGTGGGAGTGATTGACGTAAGTGAAGCTGGCACAGGACTTTGAACAGGTATGGTTTTACAACCAGCCACGAAGAGCAAGATAAAACAACCGAAAACACGCCTGTACATGATTCTCTCCCTTCCTATGATAAACGTTCTTTTACTTTTTCCCCCATATTCCTGCGATAGCCATCCCGCACTCCGGACAATGCCCGTTTTGAAGCAAATTTTGTGTAACAAAAAAGCCATAGCGACGGATCAATAGCGTGCCACATTTTGGGCATCCCGTGGATGTATACCGATGGCCGGGGATATTGCCAATGTAGACATATCCCAGGCCAGCTTCCTTACCAAGTTCCCAGGCTCGTTCTAGCGTAGAGATTGGCGTTTTCGGTGCGTTGAACTGGTAAGAGGGAGAATAACCCGTGACATGCCAGGGCGTTTTTGGGCCAAGCTCGTTGGCGATACGTTCGGCGATGTCCATTAGAATTCCAGAAGAATCATTAACGGTTGGGATAATCAGCGTGGTAATTTCAAGGTGTATACCCTTCGATTGAGCGGTTTTGCAGTTCTCCCATACCTTTTTGACGTCGATCCCTTTACAATATTTTCTCACTGCCTCAGCTTCACCCTTAATGTCTACGTTCATTGCGTCCAATCCGGCTTCTATAAGCAAGGAAAGGGCTTCGGGAGTCATATATCCGTTTGTCACATATGTGTTATAAAAGCCCTTTTCCCGTGCCAACCGGAACACGTCTAACGACCATTCCAGGGATAGGGTGGGCTCGTTGAAGGATATCGATGTTCCCTGGCAGCCAAATACCTGGATCAGTTCGATGAACTCCTGGGGGGAGATGAAGTCCCCGCTAAACTGGGGCGGCTCTTTGCTGATATCCCAGTTTTGGCACCATGGGCATCCAAAATTGCAAGACCAGCTTCCAATCGTCAGGGCAGCCGTTCCAGGGAGAAAATGATAGAAAGGTTTCTTCTCGATCGGGTTAGCTGACATGGAGGAGACAGCGCTATAGATGAGCGTCACTAATTTGCCGTCGCGGTTAGCGCGGGTCTGGCACCAACCCAATCCCTTAGGTATAATAACACACCGCCGTTCACATACATTACAACGAATTTTCTCCCCGAATTTTTCTTGCAGTAAAGACTCGCGAATAAAGGGGTTATCGCCAGGTATGAGGATTTTCGGCAGAGGGGTCGTTCGTTTCATCCTAAACCGGTTGCCATCTTCATGGATTCTTTCCCTGGGCTGGAGCCACGGGATTGACGGTTTCCTCGCAAAATTCATCCAGCGCCGTTGGCGCAATCCTGTTCAGCGAACGAATCCCCTTGCCGATCTGGTCCAGGATGCGGAAAGGCGTGCGCTCGCCCAATACTGGCGCTAGGCTGCAGTATGATTCATGAATTTTGCCTGCGAGCACCAGGTTGCCGATTTGAGCGCCGAACTCTCGAGCTTCTTGAGCTTTCATGCTGTACCCCTGTTGACCCATTGATCCAGGATTTCTTGAATCTGTGCCGTGTGTTCGCGTTCGTGCTCCAGGAATCTACGCAATACTTTCCGGGCTGTCCACGCTTCCTCCGGGTGGTCCGTCCATTGCGTGGGGTAGAACACTTCGGTGCGCTCTTTTTCATCGAGCTGGCGCAGGTGCTCCAAAGCCGTGCGTCGCTCCATTTCTAGAAATACTAGAATCGGCAGGTCTTCATCGTGTTCCCATTCGGGTGGTAGGGATTCAGTTGCCACGATCCGCGAGACGTACCACTCCTCGGCATTGCCAATGTGCCGCAAGATTCGTTGAATGTTGAAAGACTCAGGATTGGGTTTCCATTCTAAAACTTCTCTTGAAAGATTACAGGCCGGCGCCAACAGGTCCTGGCGTGAATAGGCCATCCGGTGGAAGAATATTTCCGCGTCATCGATTGTGACAGGTTGTTTGTCCGGAGAGAATAGCGCCGCCGCGTCTCCGGGATTGAAAGGGCCGGTCGCTGTTGTTTCTTCCGCAATCTCAATATGGATGCTCTCGTCTGTGGGAACCGGATCACCATGCCGGTGTAACCAGGCGTAATAGGCGCGAATCTCCCCGGGTAGCCTGCGCAGAGCTTCATCCCGGCCTGCCGCGCGTACAAAACAACCCGGCAACTCCAGCGCGTGGGCCATACACAGCTCGTATGCGCCGGTTTCCAGGTAAGCGAAGTAACGCCTCATAGGTCAGTCTGGGGTGACTTTGAAGACTGTATCGCCTTCGCGCGCCTCCTCAGCCACTTTCAAAGCTACATCTGAACCGGCCGCCACGGATTGCACCTGGCTATGTTCGATCTCGAGAGAAGTGACGCCTTGCTCGAAATCCGTGATACGCCCAAGAACGTGGATTGTATCCCCAACCTTTAATTCACCACTGAGATCCAACACAGCCACACCGATACGGTTGTAATAGTGGGTTACTTTTCCGATGCGAGTTTCCATGACCAGAACTCCTTTCGCATAAGTGATAATATGTTTATATATGATTATCTATGAAAAATCAACAGGAATTTCTTTGCATCCAAATGCATTTCATCTGTGTTTCTCTCACGCCCTCTTGTGGAAATTGCAACTATTGGTTTGTCTTGATGATTGGGTGGTCGTGCTGGCGTGCAGCATTACCGACTTGCCAAATAGGTAAATGATTTCTTGGGCACCCTCGTTTGGCCCGCTTTGACTTTCCATGGATATGATAAAATCTTCTCGTTTAAACTCATGTGTGGTATTGCAGGAATTTATTGTTTCAACGGCGCTCCCGTCGATTTTGTTCTTCTAAAGAGAATGACTGGTGTTCTAACCCATCGCGGCCCGGATGGAGAAGGTTTTTTTGAATCCGGACCAATTGGGCTGGGGCACCGGCGCTTGGCGATCATAGACTTGTCGTCTTCAGGCCATCAACCTATGTCGAATGAAGATGGCACTGTTTGGATTACATATAATGGGGAAATTTATAATTTCATCGAATTGCGACGGGAACTAGAAAATAAAGGACATCGGTTTTGCTCTCAAACGGATTCGGAGGTCATCATTCATGCCTACGAAGAGTGGGGGACGGAATGCGTCCATCGCCTTAACGGGATGTTCGCATTTGGATTATGGGATGAAAATCGAAAAACGCTATGGCTTGTTCGCGATCGATTGGGAGTCAAGCCATTGTTTTACTACTCTAGTCCCAGTCATTTCCTGTTCGGCTCTGAGATAAAAGCACTGTTACAAGACCCATCAGTCGAACGGCGGGTGGATCATCAGGCTTTAGCTTATTTCCTCGCCTTGAACTATACCCCCCATCCTTTCACGCTTTTTGCTGGCATTCGTCAGTTGGAGCCCGGCTGTTATTTACGAGTTGGGCTTAATGGCCAGGTACAGGAGAAGCGTTATTGGGATTACCAGTTTGAAGAGGGTCAATATCTTTCCGAGGAAGAATATATTGAAGAATTTTCCGCACTACTTGAAGATTCGATAAGAATTCGTCTGGTGAGCGATGTGCCTTTTGGAGCTTTTTTGAGTGGTGGGCTGGATTCTAGTTCTGTATCATATTTTATGGCACACAATTTGAGCCAACCACTTAACACATTTACAATAGGATTTGGAGAGGCGACGTTCGATGAATTCGACTATGCCCGCCAGATGGCTGGCACGATTGCAGCAGACCATCACGAACGAATCGTTAAAGCCGAGGATGCGGAAATATTACCAAAATTGGTCTGGCATTCTGAGGAACCAACTGCCGACTCTTCTATGATAGCTGTATACTATTTAGCCCAATTTTCCCGTGAAAAAGTAAAAATGGTTCTATCTGGTGATGGTGCTGATGAACTCCTGGCTGGTTACTCAACTCATCAGGCATACTTTTTCCACAAGTTTTACAAATCTTTGATACCAAATTGGCTGAATCGGATTCTCGTTTCACCATTGATCAACTCCATCCCATCCAATGATAGCAAAGTAAGTTGGGAATACAAGCTCAAACAGTTCATTAATTATATTTATTTGGATCCCCTGGATGCTCATGCCACGCGTCGCTTGATCAGTAGTGCGGAGTTAAGAAGGGAAATCCTCTCTCCTCTTACCGGAACATCAGGTGTTGAGGCGGATGTAATTGACCTCTACAGATCCTATTACGCCCGGACCAATGCCTCCCATCCCCTTAATCAAATGCTCTATGTGGATACCTGCCTTTACCTGCCCAGCGATATGTTGGTAAAGGTAGACCGGATGACCATGGCTCACGGTTTAGAAGTGCGAGAGCCAATGCTTGATTATCGGCTTGTGGAATTTGCTGCAAGAATTCCCCCGCACCTTAAACTACGGCAAATCCGAAACACAAAATACATTCTTAAAGCTGCTATGCGAGGTAAATTACCCGATAATATTATCTGGCGAGACAAAGCTGGCTTTAATGTGCCAAACGCACGTTGGATTCGAGGTTGGTTAAAGCCATATGTAACTGATGTTCTATCGCCTGGCACCCTAAAAAACATTGGATTTCTAAATCCCGAACCCGTTTCACGTTTGCTATCTGAACATTTCGAGCAACGAGCAGACCATAGTCATAAAATTTGGGGGCTGTTAACTTTGGTTTTGTGGTTCAATCAATTTATCGCAGCTCCGTGATGACAAATACGAATCGACAACTGAAATACTGGGAAACTCCCCATGGATTTCGTTCATGCTTGCATCCTGTAGTTGCATGCTTCGCCCAACAACGAATTGCCTTTCTTGGGCAATTCGTTGAATTTTCGGAAATAAAGTTGGCATTGGACGTTGGTTGTGGTAATGGCTTTTCTACGTATTATATGAATGAGATTTTCGAAACATGGGGAGTGGATTTATCTTGGATGATGTTAAGCGACCACCCATTGCGTAATTCTGCTACCCTCACTAGAGCAACTATCCAGTATTTACCCTTCCCTACCCGAGCATTCGACCTTGTTTACGGATGGGAAATTCTTCACCATCTTCCCTCTCCTGAACAAGCTGTAAAGGAAATGGCCCGGATAAGCAAAAGATACATTGTCGTTGCCGAGCCCAATCGTAACAATCCTATCCAATTCATATTTTCGATTATTGACAGAGAACATCGCTGGGTCCAGAAATATTCATTAGGTTATATGCGTTCTTTATTTAATGATGAGGGTATCAAAATCCTCTATTCAACATCTGGGGGGTGGATTTTCCCAAATATCACTCCTCCATGGCTTTTAAGCTTTCTTTCCCGAATCCCCTATGAATCTTTTTTGGGTATTTCAAACTGGGTGATTGGAATGAAGGAATGAAGCGAAAATTATATAAAAGATTATGGGATTTTTTAGGGATCCCCTTTCGATTTGTTATTTTTGATCAAAATTGGCTTTCAGCGTTTGGTTGGACGACCCTCGAGGAAGAACGAATCAAAGCGTCCCTCCCTTTTATCAGTGGGAGATTGTTAGATATTGGGGCGGGCAATAATAACTAAATAAAACTTGCGATGACTTCATGAGAATTAAAACTACCCTTTCTTCATTTTCTCGTTTAGTTAGTTTTATTGATTTAATCATCTTGTTGGTTTTCCTGGGTTATGCCTTCGTTTATTTTATGGGTGTATGGAATAGCATCTATCCCTTGGGCCTCGTTACGGGAGATGCGGCTAATATTGCTGCATTTGTAGCTGCAAGAACATACCCTGAGGCGTTTGTGAGAGATTTCGCCTTTAATAATATTAAAAATTTTCAATTCTATACCACAATTCATCTTCCTTTACTTGCATTTTTACACAGGATTTTAAATGTACACCTCGGAAAAGCGTTTCTCCTGCTTTTGCCTTTTCAAATATTTCTTCAATTAGCAGGTTTTTATGTCCTGGGTAGGATTTTATTTAAGAGCCGAGTTTGGGCGATTATTTTCTCAGTCCTGAATAGCATCACTTATTGGTCGCCTGGCCTTGCAGATTATTGGGGAATATTTCCTCAACCCCAACCCAGATTTCTTTTCCAGGCATTGTTACCGGCGCTCATCATACCTGCCATTATGTGGAGAAATAATCCTGCGAAATGGCCATATGTCATGATCATCGCTGGCCTTCTTGTCTATGTCCATCCGGTGAGTGCTCCCGCCTGGGCGTTTTCAGTTTGGTTGGGATTTGCTTATTACCTTCCTTCTGAGTGGTCTATGGCCAGGAAGGCAAACCGGATGCTTGGCCTGGGAATGATATTCATTGGTCTTTCAAGTTTCTTTATTTATAACTATCTCGCTAGCCACACTTCGCCGAAGGTCGCTCAATATGATGAACTATTTTCAATAATGTTAAACTTGCACTACTACTTTATGAACCCGGGGAAAGCTTCGGTTGCATTTATCACCGAAAACCAATATCCTTTATTATTAATTGCCGGGTTTTTTGGAGCAATCATCACCTTGTGGAGTACAAACTATAACAAAGAACGCTCACTTTCTTTTGTTTGGTTAATTGGAATTGTATTTGTTTCTGTCATTATCCCGATAGTAGAGCATACAATTGCAAGGTGGTTCCGTGTGTTGCCCTATGAACTGGATTTGATTCGGGGCGTCAGATTTCTGTATCCATTCTTGATCTATTTTTCGATTCAGGGAATGATAGAGATTACGGGTAGGTATTTTAACCATCCGATAGCGATTAAAATTCCCAGCTTTGGCAGGACGGCAATTTCTCCTCTCATGGTATGCTTTGTCACCATTTCAATCCTTGCAATTGTCAATCTGTCTTCTCCAAGTTTAACTGAAGCGCCCAAAAGTGCAATAAGCTGCTGGCAGCAAAAGAGGTTTACCTGTCCATCCAGCGATTCAATAGAAATTATCAAAACTGTTGAGAAAATTAAGGAAAATGTACCACAGGGAGAAGTTATTCTTCCAATTCAAATACCGTTTCATAGTTTAATCATTCGGTATTACTCGCTCAGGTCAATCGCTTTTTGCGGTAAGGATCAGGGAATTACTTCCTACACTAACCCCGAATTATTTTTAAAATGGAATGAAATTAAGGATAAGTTATCTGATATTGGAAACGAGCAGAAAAAAAATCAAAAAATTGAAAAATCTATCGATCTGGCAAAGGAATTAGGGGCAGAATATTTACTTGTCGGGTTTAAACTCCCCAAAGATCGGACTGGATACGTTGTAAAATATCATAATGCCACATTGGGTGTTTCTCTTATCCGGATTGTAGATCCATAAACATGACAAAGAATTATGTTAGGTACTAAGGTTAGCATCATTATCCCTGCATATAATGAGCAAGAAGGGATTGGGGAAGTTCTAAAACAACTGACCGAATCCACTGAATTGAATGGCGCAGAGCTCATCGTTGTCGATGATTGCTCCACTGACCAAACATCGTCTGTGGTGAGCAGCTTCAATAATGTTCGATTGCTGCGAAATTACAAAAACCGGGGATATAGCTCATCGCTTATTACTGGGAGTAAAGCATCGAGCCGTGAATATATAATTTGGTGTGATGCAGATGGGCAGCATCGTATTGAAGACCTGATTCGAGTGGCAAATGCCCTGGTTTACCAAAAATTGGATTATTGTATCGGTATACGTACTAGAGATTCCTTTGAGGTGTCCAACCGTCGTCTGGGAAAATGGGTACTCAAAATTGTGGTTGAAATTGCGGCTGGTCAGAAAGTCACGGATTTCAATTCGGGATTGAGGGGATTTAAGAGATCTGTAATTACAAAATATCTTCATCTCATACCTCAACGATTCGGCGCATCTACGGTTACAACGTTGATTATGCTTCAAAGGGGTTATTTGGGGGAAGAAATCCCAATTACAGTCCTCAAGCGTGCCGGGAAAAGCACTGTCAACCAATTTCGGGACGGATTTCAAACGCTATTTCTGATTTTAAGGATCGTCCTTTTGTTTGCCCCCTTGAGATTTTTTAGCCCTATAGGAAGTCTGTTGATTCTTGGAGGTTTTTCTTATGGGTTTTATGCTGCCCTGAGAAACAGACTTGGTTTTCCCGTACTAGCGATGTTGATAATTTTTTTAGGTGTTGAGTCACTGTTGTTAGGTTTAATCTCGGATCAAATCAGTCGTCTCAGGCTGGAATTACTTGAAAAAGATTAGGCGGGTTCTTGGGATTACCTAGATGTGACATTCGGTTTTTGTCCTATCACACTCCAGCTATACCCATGCCGGTGGTGGATTTTCACGTTAATAAAGCCAGCATCCTTTAGGAGTCTTATGGCTTCGTTTTTTCGATAATACTTGGCGTAAGCAGGATTTAGTTGGTCGTAGATCACAAGCCTCCTCTTTTGAGGAGATAAAAGCCAAAACACGTTCGTAATATATTCGTGGAACCACAATGGAATAACTTTGCATATAAACCGATATACGAAGAGAAGCCAGTACAATAGTTCTACGACAGCCCTTAGCACAACATGGGGCAATTGAGACGTAAATTTTCGAAGTGGCTCAACAATCCCAAGGTAAATCTCATTTCCTTCAAATCCATATAACCACATAAAAAAGTAACCTCCAGGTTTTAGAGCTTGGTAGATGGTGTTGACCACGGGTGCAGGATCGGGTATATGGTGAATCACACCAATGGAAAAAACGTAGTCAAGTGGTTGTTTTAATTTCCATTGCTCACCGCGTGCCTGAATTGGTGTGACGTCATTAGGGCGCTTCATTAGCTCGATATTTTTCACCAGCACCCGAAAAGCTTCTTCAGATGGCTCAATTGCGTAGACATGCTTAACGCCTGCCTCCAATAACATTGCCACAATTCGCCCGGTTCCACTACCGATGTCAGCCACGACTTTATCCTGCAAACTTTGGGCGTCAAGTAAGGGAGTAATTATGTCTCTGAATAGTTCCGTGGATCCATACCAGCCTTGGTTGTCTTGATATCGGGACCATTGGTCGCCAAAATCGGAAATAGTTTTTTCTGTTTGGATATGTTTCTTGTTCATATTCAAAACTCATCTATGGGGCAAATGCTGATTTCACTCCAACCGGTAGAAGACATAGCGGCTGTTCCTCTTTCTCCAGTTGAGCAATCCTTTTCACCTCTTCATCGTAGAACGCCCCAATGAAGACTGTCCCCAGCTCAAGCGATACGGCCTGCAGGTACACGTTTTGCGCCGCACAGCCTACTTCCATATGCACGTAGCGAGGCGCCCGATCACCGTATTTACCCAACGTTCGCTCGTATACTGCCGCAATCAGGATGATCACTGCTCCCTCCCGCAATGCCTCCTGACCCAGCGCCGCCTCGCTCAGGTTTTTGCGCATGTCCCCCTCCGCGGTGTTTACCAGCGCATGCTCCTCAGGCAGGTATTTATAAACGCCGGCTGGCAGTTCTTCGATGTTTCCGACGATCAGGTAAACTTCAAGTGGGTAAAGCGCTCCGGCGGAGGGCGCCGACCGGTATCCTTGTGGGTGCGTGATCCCCTGGGCTGCCCAAAGCAATTGAGATATTTCTGTAAGGGTCAGCGGGGCGTCCTGATATTGGCGGCACGATCTTCGGGATTGCAGCGCCTTTTCCACCGATGTGTCGCTGTCATGTGTCGGTTGGGGTAACAGGATCATTTCCCCGTTTGGGTTGGTCTTCTTCTGCCGAGAAAACTTTGTGAACATTGACCCTCCTATTCCGGATAAAAGTGTGATCCCGAAAATTATGAGGAAAGACCTTCTGTTCAATCGAATCGATCTCCCTGGTTCGGGGTGGTATTCTCCTGATAGTGCAGACGTCCTGGGAACCAGTTATTGCGCCGTGTTCCCACCGTCTACTACCATTGCCGTGCCAGTGATGAAGCTGGCTTCCTCGCTCGCTAAAAACAGGACGACCTGAGCGATTTCCCTGACATCCGCCACTCGGCCCAGAGGGATTTCATCGCTCTTGCGAGCCTCTTCTTCGGTCACGCCACCTGAATGGCGAAAATAGCCTTCTTTGAGCCAGCGTTCAACAAAGGTGTCGCCGGGGCAGATAGCATTTACGCGGATGTTCTCTTGGGCGTGGTCAAGCGCCATGGCTTTTGTCATCTGAATCACAGCTCCCTTGGAAGCGCAATAAGCCACTGCCTCCCGGGCGCCTACGATTCCCCAGTCCGAGGCATTGTTAATGATTACGCCCACTCCCTGATCGCGCATGATCGGGATCACCAACCTGGACATACGCCACACGGCAGTAACGTTGAGCGCCAGAGTGTCTTTCCAATCCTCCTCCTTTGTGTTCTCAGCCGTTCCGCTAACCACGATCCCGGCATTATTAAACAACACGTCGATCCGCCCGAAGGCGTCCATAGTTTCAGCCACTGCTCTTTCGCAATCTTCAGGTAACCTGTGATCAGCGAGGATATACAGGACTTTAGCGTGATGGATTGCATCGATCTGGCGCGCCACAGCCTGCCCAAGAGAAGTACGTCGGCCTGTAAAAGCTACCCGTGCTCCCTCCGCAGCAAAAAGCTCGGCAGTTGCCTGGCCGATACCCGAAGTGCCACCCGTGATGAGAACTACCCGGTTTTGAAAGCGATAACCCATGGGGGAATTATAAGCTGAATTTGCAGGGCACAACCATCTTTTACACTATACCATATACCACTTTTGAAAAATCCGACTTTTTTCGGGAGCAATAAGGGGGCTGCAGGCTCAAAAAACCATTTGTTCATAAAAATCAGCCAAAAACACTTGATTTTTTGTAAATTTGTCAGTATAATTTGTGTGTATAAAGCAGCTACGCAATAAATTTACAGGTATTTGGGCTTTTTGCCCTCGAAAATTGAGCGTTTAGCGGTGTTTCGTACGAGATATACCACAAACCACTTTTGTGGATAATCGGATTATCGGGCTAATTCAAGGAAAAGTGGTATATGCCAAGCGGACTCAATAAGCCGCTCTTTGTGCAAATCCAGGAACATATCGCTGAGATGATCCTTTCAATCGAGTTGGCGCCTGATACAAAGATCCAATCCGAGCGCGAGTTCAGCGAGGAGCTTGGCGTAAGCCGGATGACGGTTCGCCGGGCGCTCACCGAATTAGTGAGTGAAGGGCTGCTCGAGCGCCGGCATGGGTCGGGAACATATGTAGCCAGACCCAGGGTGACGTATGAATCGCACGAGCTGGTAGATAACGTAAAAGCCATGAGAAACCGCAATCTGGCCATAGCCAGCCAGTTGATCGAGTTTAGTGAGATAGCCGCCAGTCGCCGGCTGGCGGAGCAGTTGGATGTCGAAATCGGCCATCCCCTCTATCGGGTCGTGATGTTAAGGCTTGCAAACCGCGTTCCAGTAATTCTGGAACGCGGTTTTTTTTCATGTTCCCGCTGTCCGGAGTTGGAAGAATGGGATCTGGAAAAAAATTCGCTTTTTGACCTTTTGATTAAAGTCTATCAGGCCAATCCTGTGCGCGTTTCTCAGACTGTGGAGGCGGTCTCAGCCAACGAGACCATTGCCAAACAACTGCGGGTGGAAGAAGGTTTTCCATTGATCATGTTGAGCCGTACTCTGTATAGCTCAGAAAGCGGCAAGCCTATTGAATATTCACAAGATTTTCTTCGCAGTGATTTCGCCCGTATTCATATGGATACCCGGCTGGATTAAATGCATGCAAACACCAGAAAAAAGTTCCGGGTGCAATTCCCCCCAGGGCGGGAAGGAGGTTACTTATCGGAAGTCAATCATTCATGTTCGTCCAACTGGATCGTTGAATTTCTTTTTAATCTTTTGTGATTCGATTTTGTTAGGAGGATGAAATGGCACAAGTAGCTGGCACGATGGAAGATCGGAAGCTGTATGCACGTAAAAGCTCTGGTCTGGTCAGGACCATTGGCGTCTTCGGCGCCATGGTCTTTGGCGTCCACTGCATCAGTCTATCATCATCCGGCTTGATCCCCTTCTCTTGGGTAGCCGGCGTCTGGCCTGGGAGCAGCATCATTGGCGTGTTGTCTGTCGCCATGTTTTTCTGTCTCTTCCACGCCTACACCTATGCGGCCATTGGTGCGACCATGCCACGCTCGGCGGCGGACTACACGCTTGCCAGCCGGACCTTGAGCGCGCCTCTGGCGTTTGCGGCAAGCTGGACCCTGGTGATTTTCAGCGCTATGGTGGCCGGGTCGTTAATTGCCTGGATTCCCAAAACCGCCATGCCGGTGCTGTTCCGCACCATGGGCATAATCTTCAATAATCCGGGATTCCTGGCCTTTGCAGATTGGTCGGTGTCACCAACCGGCATTATTTTGATCGGCACTATCTGCGCAGTGATCACCTTTGTTACGATGATCCTGCCTACCCGCACCATCCTGCGTTTTCTGGAAGTGGGTTTCTTCCTGGGTCTGCTAGCCTGGGTTATTCTTTATTTCCAGTTGGGTACGGCTGGCTCCGACGCCTTCCCGGCAGCCTGGGATAAGTTCATGGGGGCCGGAAGCTACGCAGGTCGCATCGAGCTCGCCAAGGCTAATGGGATGGTCACCAATCCAAACGTGGCTATCATGACCCTGGCCGGGCTGATCATGGGATTCTGGATATTCTATGGCTACTATATCCCTACGTTCTTTGCAGGCGAGGTTAAGCAGGCCGACACTACCCTGATCTCCGGTAGTTGGGCTTCCCTTCTCAGCACCTGGGCGATCTTCGTCGTCGGCGCACTGCTGCTACAACGACTGGTGCCCCTGGAGTGGATTGCCGCCGAAAGCTACCTGAGCAATGCTGGAGTGGCGGACGCCAAACCGATGCCGTGGATCACCTTCTATGCGGCGATTCTCAAACCCTCGTTCATCTTGATCTGGATCGTTGCTATTGCCTGGGTGTATACACTGATTAACCTGGCGCAAACTTATTTCTTCTATTGTAGCCGCATCGTCTTTGCCTGGTCGTTCGACCGCTTGATCCCGGAGAGAGTGTGCTTCATTCACCCCAAGCTGCATAGCCCGATCATCGCTATCACCATCATTACGATCATTGCTGAGATCGGCGTCATCGACGCGGCATTGGGCGGCGTAATGGGCGCTCAACTGAACTTTGTCTTCTTCGCGGTCTGCACTCAGCTCGTCCCGGTTACCGCTATGACCCTGTTTCCATTCCTGAAGCCGGATCTGTTTGAAAACGCCTCCGGCTTCGTGCGGCGCAAGGTAGGTGGAGTGCCAGTTATCACCATCGTCGGCGCCATAACGCTGGCTTATTTGCTCTGGATGATTATCGCTTCATTTATGTACCCGGCTGTAGGTGGGCGCATCGGCAGCGGTACATTGTGGACGTTGACCAGCTTTGTCGTCAGTGGGCTTTTTGTGTTCTATATCGCTCGTGCCTATCGTATGAAGACGGAAGGCATCGACATCAACTGGACGTTCCAGTCCATTCCGCCAGTATAATAGGCTCATTCTGGCGCTGTCTCAGGGAGGAGTAGTCGCTCCTCCCTGTCTTTACTTATTGGAGTGAATCATGAAATTATTTGGAGATTCGAAAATCACCCGCATTTTATACGGCTCGGATTTTCACGGGTCCGACGCTGTGTTCCGCAAGTTTATCTCGGCCGCCTTCCAATATAAAGCCAACACACTGGTCGTAGGAGGAGACGTGACCGGCAAAGCCATGATCCCCGTCGTACATCAGGGGAATGGAGTGTACACAGGTTATTTGTTTGGCCGTAAAGAAGAAGCTTCCACGGTGGAAGAGTTGGAAAAAATAAAAAAGACCATTAGCAACGTCGGTTTTTACCCGATCGTATTGGAAAAAGACCAGGCAGCCGATTTGGAATCCAGCCGTGAGAAGATGAGCAAGCGCTTTGAGGCTGAAATGAACCAACGGGTACGTGAATGGATGACTCTGGCCGAGGAGAAACTGGCTCCGCAAAACATGCAAATGTATTTCATGGCTGGCAATGATGATTTGTATTCCATCGATGCCGAAATTGACGGGTTCGAGCATGTCCACAATCCGGACATGAAGCGCTTTGAAATTGAAGGCGGCTACGAGTTATTGGGCAATTCCAACGCCAATATGACTCCCTGGGCTTGCGCCCGCGACCTGGAAGAAGACGAGTTAGAGAAACGCTTGAAAGCACTGGCGGAATTGGTCCAAAATCCCGAGCGGGCTATCCTGGCCATTCACGTCCCGCCCCTGGAGTCCTCATTGGATACCTGCCCAGAGTTGGACAAAGACCTGAAGATCATTACGGAGGGGGGTCAGGTGGTCATGAAGGCCGCTGGAGCGCAGGCCGTCAGGGACTTCATTGAAAGGGTGCAACCGCTGCTGACTCTACACGGCCACATTCACGAGTCGCCTGGCCACACCCGCATCGGGCGCACATTATGTATTAACGCCGGCAGCGAATACGCCGAAGGAATTCTGAAAGCAGCAATTATCAATCTCGAAGCAGGAAAAGTGAAGGGTCACCTGCTAATTTCAGGATAAATGGGGTTTCTGCATGGGCAAATACGGCGAAATCCAGGAAGATTTTTATACCGAGCGCACCCGCATTTTAGATGCACTCAAAGCAGATGAAAATAAACACATGTTGATGCGCTTGATCGGTGCGCTTGCTTTTCGGACGCATTGCCCGCAGTTTGGCTACATTCAAGACGAGCTAGGCCGTCATTTCACAGATATCGATTTTGCCTCCTACCCGCGCTTCTTCAAGGATATCGTCAGATTGTTAACAGAACTGGGTTACCAGGAAGACAAGGCCGTAACCCAGTTATTCAGCGAGTCGCGCCTGTTATTCCATGATCTTAAGTTTGGACGTCATATCGACATATTCTTTAATAAACTGGACTTTTGTCATGTTATTCCTTTTACCGGTCGCCTGGAGGTTGAGGAATCTACCTTGCCACTGGCGGAGCTGGTGCTGGAGAAGATGCAGATTGTTAAGATTAACGAAAAAGACCTGATCGATACCATCATGTTGTTACGTGAACACCCGATTGGCGATACGGACACCGAAACGATCCATGCCGGGATTATCACCCACACCCTGGCGGACGATTGGGGCTTCTGGCGAACCGTGACCGGCAACCTTAAACTACTTGATAAGGAGCTCGATCATCACTCCGGTCTGGGAGAGGAGGATCGCAAGATCGTCCGCCAACGGATCAGCGAGCTCAGCAAGCGCATCGATAACCAGCCGAAAACCCTGCGCTGGAAGTTGCGCAGTAACATCGGGGAGCGCGTGAAGTGGTATAAGGATGTTGAAGAGTTAATGCACAGGTAGCTCAATGTCTCAAAAAAAATATATCGTCGCACACGACACCGGCACTGGAGGGGATAAAGCTGTCATCACGGACTTGAAAGGTAAGGTGATCCATTCGGTATACCAGCCCTACGGCCTGAGCTACCCCAGGCCCGAGTGGGTGGAGCAAGACCCCGACGAGCTGTGGAATACAGTGGCCGCGACTA
>Ga0299912_10001046_pt1 | contig 22328 bp, 21 predicted proteins | sample RVTome_2_FD_207667 | JGI IMG/M metagenome (GOLD analysis project Ga0299912, IMG submission 207667) | Soil microbial communities from uranium-contaminated site in the Upper Colorado River Basin, Wyoming, United States - RVT95D214 (version 2) ... | reverse complement strand
CAAATTCAGCCGTTCGTACTCGCTTTGAAGTCCCAGTTGGTCGATAATATGTTTATTGTAAGCAGCGATGGTATTTACCGCCTTTTCTTTGGCAAAAATTTTCTCCGAGTACGCCGAGGCGAGTATCCGGATATGCGGGAATTTCCTTTTCAGGTAAGGCACAGCCCCGCAGTGGTCGAAGTGTGAATGGGAAATCACCAGGTATTTAAGCTTTTGAGGCTCGAAATCCATTGCTGAGAGCTGTGCTTCCAGAGATGGTGCCATCCAACCCATCCCGCCGCCGATAATCATCATGTCCTTGCCTTTGAGCAGGTACAAGCAACTTTCCCTTGTCCCTAAAAATTCTAACCTATCGGTGACTTTTCCCGGCTCTCTTATCCACATGTCGCTTACCTGCTCTCTTTCCTATGATATATAAGTCGCTTTCATGCAGAGAAGCATCATACCATGACAATATTCCGTGAAACAAACTACCTCTATAGCAAAAATTTATTGAAAAGCTATAGTCTCAGATGGGTGTGTCATGAGGCTGCTGATTCACAAATTGCTGAAAATGTGGCACAATGCTATATAGGTGATAAAAAACTAAGCAAAGCTTTCACTAGGAGGAAGCAATGACTTATCAAAATGAAATGGTTCCCGGAGGAGGATCGCGAGGAAAGTGGGATATGTGGAGGATTATTGCAATTAGTCTAGGTGCGGTAGTTGTGGTTCTTTGTATTCTCTTTTTTGCGGTTCCGCTGGTGAAGGTGCCTGTGCAGGTTGTTGAGAACTACACCGAGACTGAGTATAAAGATGAAGAGTATACCGAGTCTGAGCCTTATACTGTTCAAGTTACTACGGAGGTAAAAAATAGCAAGTCGGAAACTTTGTACGACGGCTCCCTGGTGGAAATGTGGCACAGGATAATGCCTGACCGTTGGGGGACTGAGGTTTACTTTAATCTTGATTTAATAGGGAAGTCGAATCCTGTGGTTTCAGGTGCCTGGGAAATCGATGATGTGTATAACACATTTTATGTTACCATTACCGACCCTGCTCCCATGAATGTTTATCAATACCGGGGCACGCAAGCCGCGCCGCAGGAAGACGATTTTGAGTTTGTACCCAAGCTCTCGGGAGCGTATGTCATGCGCTTCTCCACAGATTACGTAAGGCTTGCCAAATATGGAAGGCTAACGATGGTTTTTAAGTGGGATGAGATTACAACTAAAACCACTGAGCGCACTGAGTACAAGCAAGTGACAAAGCACCGTCAAGTGCCGGTGGAAGTTACCAAACAGAGAACTGTGACCAAATACGAGAGAGTCTCGCCATGGATCTTTTTGTCCGGTAAGCCCCAAGCCCAGTAGCTATTTGACGTTTAGCTCCACTGTCTCATAAGCATCCGGAGCCTTACATTTCAGGGTTATTGGTCCAAGCTGTTAGGCTGCGATTAATCGAACTCGTTCTTGGACAGCGCTGTAAGCACGATAGCTGTTAGCCCCAAAATCCAGGAGGGGAAGAAGGCGGCTATGGAGCCGGCCAGAGCTAATCCCCAGACTTTCCTTCGCAGTGCGTAGATGCCGCCTATTATAGCCAGTATCCCCACAGCGGCAATCGGTACGGACATAGCGGTGAAAATAGGAGCCAAAAACGGGGGCATATCAGGTATAAATCGCGTGAGCCCGCCTAAAGAAACAAACACCAGAGAAGCGATTAAGCCGCAGCTACCGGCAATGATGTCCAGAATCCCAGCCGTCGTCGGCATCCAGGTCTGTTTGCCTGCCATTTGGCACCTCCTTCTTTTGATTATTCTGGGTGTGGTTGCTGTTCCCAGTTTCTAAATACTATTTACCACAAGGCGCTCAAAATGTCCAGTGGTTGACCTCCCCTCGCTCATCCTGAGCTTGTCGAAGGATCTGAACTCCTCCGGCTATTTTAATTTGACGTATACCATTTCGTTGGGTTAACCTAGCTTGTAGGCGAATGAATATGCCATCAATTCCCTTGCTTAAGGCTCTGACTGAGGCTGGAGTTGGCTCTAGAAGGCGGATTGCCGACGCCATAAAAAACGGCAAGGTGAAGGTGAACGGCGAGCCGGTAGAGAACTTCCGCCATCCGGTGAATCCGGAGACCGACCACGTCTCGATAAATGGCAAACCGGTCGACCTGAAGCCGAGGCGCACTGTCTATCTGATGGTGAACAAGCCGGCGGGCATATTGACCACTACCGGCGATGAGCGAGGCCGCAGGACGGTTTTGGACATTCTGCCTGAGAAGTATCGCCATCTGAGATTATATCCCGTGGGACGGTTGGACAAAGACAGCACCGGGCTTTTACTTTTGACCAACGACGGCGAGCTTACCTACCGTCTTACGCATCCCAAATTCGAGCATGATAAAGAGTACCTGATTCAGATAGACGGTGTGCTCAAACCGGAGGAGAAAAGAAAGCTGGAAAAGGGCCTTGAGCTTGAGGACGGCATGACCTATCCCGTGGTCGTCAAAGAGGTAAAATCACAGCCGCCGTTCAATTACAGCCTTACCATGCACGAAGGCAGGAAGCGGCAGGTGCGCCGCATGCTGGCAAACCTTGGCTACCTTGTCCTGGCGCTCAAGCGCATCAGGATGGGAAACCTAACTTTGGGCAACCTCAGGGAAGGTGCCATACGTGAGCTTACTCCTGCAGAAATACATGCCCTCTTAACTGCAAAGCAATCCAGATCTACTGGCTGATGAAGACAACCGCTCGCCGCAAACCCCCGTGTATTGCGAGTCCCGATGCAATCGGGACGTGGCAATCTCCGCCTGGCGACTACCTCGGATGAGATCGCCACGTCGTCCCGATGTAGTCGGGACTCCTCGCGATGACGGTTAAAGAAGTCAAAAATCAAAATGACAGATAAAAAAGCAAAAATTCACCCTCACCCTGACCCTCTCCCGTCAAGGGCGAGGGGACGTTTTTGACTTTTGACTTGTCATTTTGCCCTTTGATATTTTATTTTTGATTTATCGGAGATATAATTGAGGGCATGCCAGCGTAGCTCAGTGGTAGAGCAGCGGTTTCGTAAACCGCCGGTCGTCAGTTCGACTCTGACCGCTGGCTCCAGGTTATCTTTTGAATGTGAATAGAAATAAAGGAGCCAGCACTGGCTGATGAAACAGGTGCTGGCTCCCGTGTTTTTAATTCTTGTAGGTAAGGGTAAGGACATCGGCAAGCTCGATGGTATCGCCGTCTCTCAATAAGAACCTGCCTTTGCCTTTAATTCTAGACCCATTAATCTTGGTGCCGTTGGTACTTCTGTTGTCTTCAATGAAGCACTCGCCATTTTCGCAGTCGAACCGCAGGTGTTCTCTGGAAATGAGGTCTGTTTGATCTCCTTTCACCAGTGACCGGAAATCACTTCTGCCTAAGGCACCTGCATTTCCCGAGATGGGTATATGCCCTCCGTCAGATAATACGAACTTGGGGCCTGGTCCTGTGGTGACAGGCGTAGTGTGTGGAATGCCGTCTGCCACCCGTGTGGTTGTCCAGGGCTGACGGCCTACGCGTGTGCCGGCATGGGCTCCGGAAGCGACTGCGGTTGGTCTTCTGACAAGAAAAGTTACCACACCTACGGCTGCTACAGCCAGCAAGCCAATCAGGATGTACAGTAACATCGGATTGTTGCTGCCGTCGAACCCAAGCGTGAAGACACCGCCTGTGCCCGAGCTGTCTCCTGTTCCGGCGCTGGCAATCGCTGACCCGCTGCTGGTATGGTAGCTCGAAACGTAGGGAGCGACCGTCACGGTGGTGCTGGCGCTTACCGAGCCATAGCTATTAGTAGCAGTAAGTGTGTAGGTAGTTGTGTAGCTTGGCGTTACGGTATACGAGCCGGAGCCGGAGACTGAACCGACGTTGGGGTATATAGTGACCGTATTTGCATTGGTGGTGTTCCATGTCAGCACAACTGCCTGCCCGCACTGAACATAGCTTGGATTAGCGGTGAAGGAGCTGATTACCGGCGGACAAGTATAGCGTGGCGCCGGTTGCTGAACTACTACCACGGTGGGACGACAACAGGAACTCCCACAACAGGAACTCCCATAACACGTATAATCGGACCACCTCCAGATGGTTCCCGTTGAACAGGGATAGCACCCGCAATCGCAGTAAGGGTAGTAACACCTCGGTGCCGGAGGGGGAGGAGGAGGTGGCGGCGGTGGCGGCGGCGGACAACAAGACGCCGGTGGAGGAGGAGGTGGTGCTAGTGGTTCCGTCGTAGGTGCGGGTGGTGCTGAAGGCGCTGGCAATTCAGGCGGAGGGGGTGGCGGTGGTGTTGTTACAAACGTCACTGATTCCGGTTCGGTTGGTGGCGACACAGGTTCAGAAGAAGTCGAGGTGTCAGAGGAGTCGACGGTGGTGGTGGTAGTACCGGGATCAGACACGCTGGCATCGACAGTGGTGGTAGTGCCGGGATCAGACACGCTGTCGTCGGCGGATACCGGTGTGACCTGGAATAGTAGTGCAGAGCATACTAACAATGTTGCTGCCAGGATGAAAATTGTCTTTCTGAAATTCATGTTACCTCCTTTATTAATTGTCATTTTTAAACTTCCATAGCAGTGCAGAACAGACTAACAATGCTGCTGTCAGGATGAAAACTGTCCTTCTAAAATTCATTGCACCTCCTTTTATTTTTCCTTAAAAGTGATACTAAATTTGCCTGCGAGCTCGATGACATCACCGTCAGCAAGCTGGTGTCGACCGGTTCCCTTTATATCCGTATCGTTAATTCTGGTGCCGTTGGTGCTGCTGCGGTCCTCGACGTAGTAATTTCCGTCTTCATACCAGAGATTAAGGTGCTGCCTGGATATATAAGTTACATTCCCTGGTGGCATAAATTTTTCAAAGTCATGCCTTCCTAATGACCTGGCATTGCCCGCCAGCAGTATCTCGTTACCATCCGGCATGGCCAGTTTAGCCGGGGAGGTCTCTAATGCGGGTGTGGTAACAGGTGAGGTGTCAGTGGAAGTTGTCTCTTCGGATTGATTCGGGAGACCTGCCTGTGTGTCTGTCTCCTGTGCGTATTGGGCTCGCTTACGTCTCCTGGTAAGCAAAAGCGCTGTCACTATGGCTGCTACTACCAGCAGAGCTATCAGAGCTATTAGTCCCCATAGCAGGTATGGTGGCTGCTCTACATTAACCGTTGCGGATGTAGACTGTGCAGTACCGTCAATATAGGTAGCGGTAAGCGTGTAAGTAGCCGTTTCTTCGGGCGATACATTTATTGTCCCGCTGATGCCTACTTCGCCGGTCTCGGTGATTGTCACCCGGACTGCTCCGGGGGCATTCCAGGAGAGTGACGTTGACTGCCCGCTTTTTATGGTGGTCTGGCCGATGCTGATAGAGGGTGATATCCTGGGCGTAACCGATATAGTTGTAGTCGATGACGCCGGGTTGCCCGATCCGCCGTTCGCCGTTAAGGTATAGGTGGTTGTGGTGGTCGGAGTCACCGTCGTGGAGCCGGAGGCGGCGACTGAGCCGACACCCGGAGATATGATAACGCTGCTGGCGTTAGTGGTATTCCAGGTCAGGGTTGCTGTCTCTCCTTCCTCGATGGAAGACTTGTTGGCGCTGAATGAGTTGATTACCGGTGGATATACTGGCTCAGGTATAGGGCCCGGCATGTGTGGATAATAGCCGCTGTGATAGTTAAAGCTAAGTGAGCGGGTCGACCAGGAATAATTAGATAGAAACCACATGTTCCAGACATACCGTCCGGCGGGGTCAAATGGCTGGGCAGCGAATGGTCCGATCCTCCATACGCCGGCATGCGGACGGTACCACCTGTAACACAGCCAGTGTCCATAGGGGGTAGTGCCGGGAGGGTAATATTCCCATAGGTAGAAGTAGCCCGGGCCGTTGACCGATATTATTAGATAGCATAGTTGGTTTTGGTACAGGTTAGTCAACGGCCACCCGCGGCTGTCGACAAGGAAAGCATTGACTATTGAGCTGGGCATACTCGGTGCAACAGTTTGAGGCGGTGCGATTTGCAGGTTAGACGAGCCCTGGCTGTAAGTTTCTACGTTCACCGGGGGCTCTATGAGTTCACCTCCTTCATACGGAGGTTGCCACGATTCGTCAGGGCTTGACGGCGGAGACGGATAGTCCTGGGCTTGGGCAGGTGAGATGGAAATATTAGCTAATAAGCTCAGTGCTATGACCGGCAGCGCTATTAAGATTTTCTTCATGTTAAGTCAAGCTCCCGCATATAACATTTCTACTACAGTTAACTATAGCTGTACCGGGAGCGGGCTGCTTGACTGCAGGCTGACAGGCAACTGACAGTTTCCTGACAAAATAAAATATAGTGGACAGAACAACGTCGTGGGGGAAATTACTGATAGGACTTTGAGGGATTAAAGAAGGAGAAACTTCAATTCTATGGTGCCAGCCGGTTCTATGATGTCATCGTTGTTGAGGCCGACCTGACCTTTGCCGCTGATATCCTCGCCGTTGAGCCTGGTGCCATTGGCGCTGCCCAGGTCTTCTATGTAGAACTGCTCGTTTTCCGTTTTAATCTCGAAATGCCTTCTGGAGATGAGACCCAGTTCATCCAGAGCCAGTGCCCTGGCGAAGTCGCCTCTGCCTATAACTCTGCCGTTGCCGTCAATCTGAATCTCCATGCCGTTGGGGAGCGCTATTTTGGCGCTGGCTGTGCCTGATGGCATTGCCCGGGATAGCTCTTGAGTATCCGTCTGGTTAGCTGATTCTGTATCTTGATTGCTCACTCGCCTGGAATGTCTCCAATATCTCCAATACATGTAAAGGCAAAGCATGACAATGATGACCAGTACCAGTGAACCGGTTATCAGCACTACCGGCTGCGTGATGAATTCATAAATCTTATGACTGAAGCCGGCTTCTTCCGGAGGGTTGGGTGGTATCTGCTCAGCAGGTTGCTCTACGGGCTTGCCTTTGTAATATGTCCAGTAAACAAGGTTATTCTGTGGCTCGTCCGGGTTTTCTGCAGCCCATTGATCGTCGCCGTAAAACCAGATTCTGTATATATGCTGTCCCTCCGGTTCGTTATCCCCGGCAGTGAACGGGCCAAGCCTCCAAATGCCGCTCTGAAGCAATTGCCATTTATAGGTTATCCATCTTCCTCCCAAATCCTCGCCAACCCAAAAATATTCATAGAGATAGAGCCACCCGGGCATATTGATGTCCACGTCTAGGTACCAGTTTTCATCTGCAGTGACCTTGTATTTATCGCTTTCCGATGCCCCGCTGAAATCAGTGGCAAAGCTGGGCGTCGTGTCTTCTGGCTGTGACGATGGCCCCAGCAGGACGTGGTTCACCGGCGGCTTAACCTCATTCCCGGCTGCCTCGGCTGCAGGCGTCTCAGGCATGGTGACATTGTCGGTCGGCGCGCCAATGGCTCCGACAGCCGTTTGACCCAGCATGGCAGCAAGGCTGAAGATCAGAGCAAAAATAAGGAGTAGTAAATTGCCCTTCATTTTTTTGACGGGACCTCCACCGGCTTTGGAGGGTAAACGTCTGCTGATGACAGCGCCGCTTTGAAGGCGCGTGCGTCGGCGAACCTGTTGTCCGGCGAGAACAAGATGCACTGTGCCAGGCATCTTGCCAGACGTTTTGATATGCCCTTTGAAATCAGGTAATCAGCAACGGCAGCGGCTTCGCTGTAAGAGCGTGGCCAGTTGGCTTTGAACAAGTCCAGGCAAATCTCATTCGGCTGCTTGAGAGTGAGAAGATATATGCATGTCTGCGCCAAACCGCAAAGATCGCACCGCTGGTCGATGTCGCCGCCTATGAACAGCTCCGGTATATCGAAACCCTTGTTGGTGATCTGCGTGAACGGGTCACGGCTTGCCTTATCTTCGTCACCGTTGTTCAAATTCTTTGCCGTGCCGAAGTCTATCAGCTTTACCGACCCATCGCTGCACAGCATTATGTTCTTGGGGTTAACGTCCCTGTGGACTATACCGGCAGCGTGTAAATAAGAAAGTGTATCCAGTAGCTGACGACCCCAGGCGATGACCTGTTGCTCCGGGAAGGGAGCTCTCGGCGAAGCTGCCAGTAGAGTTTCCCCGTGCAGATACTCAATTACAAGGTGAAATTCGTCTTCGTAATAGAAATCGCTAAGGTATTTTACTATGCCTTCATGCTTCAGCTTCTTCAGGTAGCCGGCTTCCAGCATTAGCTTGTCCAGGTACACGTTATCTATTCGAGTGCCCCTGCGTGGTGTCTTGATAATGCACTCTCTGCCTGTTTTGAGGTCGACGGCGAGCCATATGGTCGCCATGCCTCCCTTTTTGTGAGGTGGTACCCTGAGCTGATAGCGCCTGTTAATGATGTACGTGCCATCGCCCCGAGACACCCGCACCTCTGTCTTACCCTGTTCTGAGCGTGTGCGGCTGCGGTTATTAATACGCAGGCTAAGGAGTATAACCACGTTTAACGCCAGAACTGTATAGATAAGGATTATTGTTAGAGTAGCTACATCTATACCCCACATTATATTCTCCCGATGCCGGTCTGGGCTGTAACCATAGCCTGCCAGGATGGAAGGTTGCCGGGCCTGGCTATTATTACAGATATGTTATCCGGCCCTCCGGCCAGGTTAGCCTGGGCAGTCAGGTCAATACAAGTCTGGTTAGGGTCGTGAGAACCTGTGACGGTCTCAGATATTTTCTCCGAAGTCAGCACGCCGTGGAGGCCGTCGGAGCATAGGAGGATATTATCACCCGCATATAACCTCAAATGATGCAGGTCCGGGACAATATCACGGGAATAGCCGAGGACACGTGTTATCTCGTTCCTTCGCGGGTGGTGCCTGGCCTGTTTGGCTGTGATAGTTCCCGCATCAACAAGCTGCTGGACGACTGAATGGTCTTTGGTGACCTGGATGGTCTCCCTGGTGTTTATTATATAGCATCTGGAATCGCCTATATGGGCAACATACAAATCTCCACCAATAACAAGCGCGGTGGTCAGTGTGGTACCCATGCCCTCCAGAGCTCTATCGCTGGCAGCATCCAGGACTTTTCTGTTAGCCTTATTGAAAGCGGCGGCTAAGACAGAAAGGGGTGGAGTGGGAGATGGTGCCAGGAGACCGGCAATACATTTTACATGGAGGGTCCTGATGGCGATATCGCTGGCGACTTCACCGGCGTTGTGTCCTCCCATGCCGTCGGCAACTGCGAACAGCCCGGCTGAGACTAATCCCAGGTGAGTCCTGAGGTCAAAGCTGGTGCACAGTATACTGTCTTCGTTTATCTGCCTCAAGAGCCCTGTGTCCCAGCTATAGGCTGTTTCCAATTGTCCCTCTCGCATTTCTCCTACTTCGGCTTTTTTAGCAACCTGAATGTCATAGTAGTTTCCGGTTGACCGGCCAGCTCGATCTTGTCGTCATCTTTAAGAGCCTTTTTTCTTTTACCATATATATCAACGCCATTCAGCTTGGTATGATTAGTACTGCCCTTGCCATCGCGCCCGTAGTCCTTAAGGTAGTATTTGCCTCTGCTGTATGTAATCAAAATATGCTGCCGTGAGATTCTCATTAAAATGTCATGTGGCAGCCTGCCGTCAAAATCGCTGCGCTCTATAAATACAGGAGCCCCGGTGAGTAATATTACAGCGCCGCTCGGCATCATTATCGTAGCTTTCGGTGCCGTACGCGCCGCTGTTCCTTGTTGTTTTTCTGTTTCTTCTACGTCAGCGAAATATTTCCCACAGGTGTAACAGAAGAAACTGCCGGCATTGTTTAGACTCTGGCATCTGGGGCAGACAATCTTGCCTTCGCCACTGTCCTGTTTGGTTCGTTTTGCCATTATGTTTTATAGAAGTCTATCCGATTTAGAGGAATTTTGCTTGACAACTATCTGACAAATACCTAATATGAATCTTACGAAATCTCATTTCTATAGTATCCGTAGCGGTATATTATACTGCATTGCGCGCCATAGAACCTGCGTGCCTGGAGATTACGCTTGGCTTTCATAATTGTAAAGAGTGGTGATGCCGAAGATATCGGCAAAACATTCACTTTGAATAAACCGGTCTCAGTAGTAGGTCGCCTCAGTTCGCAGCACAAACCCGATATCGAATTGAACGGTGATGTTATTTCCAGGCGGCACTTGGAAATACTGCTGCAGGATGACAGGTATTGGGTGAAGGACCTGGGCAGCACCAACGGCACCATGCTGAATGATGACAGGATAATTGCCGGCAATTTATATGAACTCAAGCACAACAGCAAGATCGGACTCGGGGTGGAAGGCACTTCGGCACATACTGTACTGGTGTTCAAGGAGTTGGAAGGCACCAATATAATCCACAAGAAACGGTCACCGGCCGGTAAGCATGGGGAAGCTGCCAGGGTGGCCTGGCTGAAGGTCGACGAGGGGAAGAAGGAAGTGAAAATAGACGGCGAGGAGAAGGAGCTGTCCAGGAAAGAGTATGAGCTGCTGCTGTTTCTTTACAAGAATGCCGGAAATGTATGCTCGCGAGACGAGATAATCGAAGCAGTGTGGCCCGAAAGCAAAGACCGTTCGGCTATATCTGATGCCACAATCGACCAGCTGATTCATAGGCTGCGTGTTAGAGTGGAACCCGAACCTGCCAAGCCATCTCGAATCATTAGCAAAAAAGCGTTTGGCTATATGCTGGTATAAAATACTACGCATTGCTCAAGATATAATAAATTGCAGTTAGTTAGAGAGATCAGGGAGGAGATATCGAGTGCCGATATCGGATAATGTCAGCAGACGCATGAAGGAGGGGTCGTGGATACGTAGGGTGTTTGAAGAGGGCATCGACCTCAAGAAGCGCTACGGCGCGAAGAATGTCTTCGACCTTTCTATAGGCAATCCGGTCATGGAGCCGCCGCCCGAGTTTAATCAGGAATTGAAGAAGCTGATAAGAAAACCTGTGCCGGGAATGCACGGCTACATGGAAAACGCCGGCTATGCGGATACAAGGGCTGCCGTGGCAGTACAGCTCTCACACGAGACCGGCATTAAGTTCTGCGGTAACGATATTGTCATGACCTGCGGCGCTGCCGGCGGTTTGAATGTGGTACTGAAGACGATATTGAATCCCGGAGACGAGGTAATTATATTCGCTCCTTACTTCTGGGAGTTCGGCAACTATATTGACAATCATGGCGGGGTTATGAGAGTTTTGCCTTCAAATGAACAATTCGTACCGAAGCTCGATGTTCTTGAAGATGCCATTACGGTTAAAACAAAGGCTGTAATTATCAATTCACCCAATAACCCAACAGGCGTTGTCTACAGTCAGAACTTTGTGAGGCAGCTGGGAGAGCTGCTGCGCAGGAAAGGGACGCAATACGGGACGCAGATTTTTCTGATAAGCGACGAGGCATATCGCAAAATTATATACGACGGATTGCCGTACCCTCCTGTTTTCCATCATTATCGCCACAGCATAGTGGTGGCTTCTCATTCCAAAGACCTGGCGCTTCCCGGTGAGCGTATCGGCTATATTGCCATACATCCGGATTGTAGCCAGCATGACGAACTGGTGAGCGGTTTTGTTTTCTGTAACCGGATTTTGGGATTCGTCAACGCACCGGCTTTGATGCAGCATTTAGTGAAGAACCTGCAGCATGTCACTGTCTCGATAGCCGACTATCAGAAGAAGAGGGATTTTTTATACTCTAACCTTGTCAAAATGGGCTATTCGATAGTAAAGCCGCAGGGGGCTTTCTACATGTTCCCCAAGTCGCCGCTGAAGGATGAGGTCGCTTTTGTTGACGAGTTGAGGCAACGGAATGTGCTGGTTGTGCCCGGTCGAGGCTTCGGCGCGCCGGGCTATTTCCGTATCTCATACTGTGTCGATGACAAGACCTTGAAAGGTTCGCTCCCCGGTTTCAGGAAAGTGGCTAAGAAGTTCAAGCTGTGTTAGGCAGGGCTTTTATTCGAGAAAAGCCGACAAAATGTTGACAGGCCTCACTGCTTATGCTATCATTTTACTTTGTGAGTTTAGGAATGCATACTCAGGTTCGCAGCTTTAACTTCTTCTTCTTTTTCTTTAGCACGCCTGCCGGTGAGCCTGGGAGGGCATTGACCTAAACGAGAAAAACAGGGAAAAAAGTAAGCCGAAACAAAAGCCTCCCCCAGGCGGGAGGCTTTTTTGTTGCAGTAGATTTCGTAAAGGAGAAAGGAAATAAAATGAGCAAGAAACGACATGAACCCATCACTATCACGCGGAATTTCTATCAATTGGGTACGCCTGCTTTTCCCGTTTATCTTTCCTTGGGAGATAATGCCATGCTCATCGAAGGCGGCACCGGAGCTACCTTCGCCATGATTGTGGAGCAAATCAAGGAATTGGGCATTAAGCCGGAGCGTATCAAATACGTAGCCCTGACGCATACCCACCCTGACCATATAGGTGCAGTGCCACACCTGAAGCGGTTATGGCCTCATTTGAAGATTGCAGCCAGCTCCTTAGCTGCCAAGCTATTGAAGAGTCAAAGGATGATAAAAGAGTTTCGCGAGAATGACCGCACCATATCTGAGATTATGATTAACAAGGGTGAGATTGCGGAAATGCCACCTGAGCTTGAGCATTATCACTTCGAGGTGGACAAGGTCCTCGAAGAAGGAGACAGGCTGGAGCTCGGCTCGGGAATCGTATGGACTGCCTATCATACTCCAGGTCATTCTCCGTGCCATATGTCCTTATACGAGGAAAAAGAGGGAACACTTGCCATAGGCGATGCCACCGGTTTTTATGTCCCCGAAAAAGGCGTTTTCTGGCCTAATTACTTCGACTCCCTCGAGGCTTACTGCAACAGCATCCGGAAGCTTTCTGCCCTGTCCGCCCGGAGGGGTGCTTTAAGCCACAACACAGTGGTTGATGGATGGCTTAAAGACTATTTACAAAAAGCCATCAAGGCTACGGAATCCTATCATCTGGAGATGGTGGAAAGGGTGAGCAAGGGAGAGGACCCGGAGAAGATAGCTCTGGAAAAGGCTCAATGGGTGAACAGCCTCACCGATATCCAGACCTTTGAGGTCATGTATAATCTGGCTAAGCTCATGCTGGCGCGTTCTCAGTCCGAGGCTGGCAAGAAAAAATTGTTCACTATATAATTGGTGTTGAATTTTCATTGATTGAATAGAGGAGTCACTGTGAAAATATATGCGGGTATCGACGTCGGCAGCTGTACCACTAAGGCAGTGGTTATCGATGAGGAAGACAACATCGTGGGAAGCCATGTGCGCCGTTCCGGCGTTGACTATGAAAGCGCTGCCAGGGAGGCACTTGATATCGCCCTGGGGGGTAAAAAATCAGATGGTATGCCCATCGTTTCTACGGGATACGGCAGGCACAGCGTTAGCTTCGCTACCGAGGCTAAGACAGAGATTGCCTGTCATGGCAGGGGAGGCTTCCACTATGTTCCCCGGGCACTGACGGTGGTGGATATCGGCGGTCAGGATAACAAGGTAATCAAGCTAGATGACCAGGGCCGCAGGGTTGACTTTAAGATGAACCGAAAGTGCGCTGCCGGTACCGGTACCTTCATTGAGGAGATTGCTGGCAGGATAGCTATACCTCTCGAGAAGTTGGATGGCATGGCCAGGAAGGCGGAGAAGCGGGTTAAGATTGGGAGTTACTGTACGGTATTTGCCTCTACTGAGATACTGTCACTTATCAGGACAGGCGTCTCGCCCGAGGAATTGGTCAGGGGGGTATTTGAATCGGTGGTGGACCGGGTAATGGAGATGATTCCCATCACTGACACTGTGCTTCTATCGGGTGGTGTGGTGGAGTATTTCCCTATAGTCGCGGATATTTTTAAGGCGCGGATTTCGGGTGAGGTGATTGTTCCTCCCCATCCCCAACTGACGGGGGCTTACGGTGCTGCTCTGTTTGCCCGCGAATTAGCTGGCTGATATGCATTACCTCGATGGGCAAGCCGTGCCGCTGGGCACCGTCCCTGAGTTGTATTATACATCCCGGGCAGGAGGTGACCACAATTTTGGCGCCTGTTTTTTTGATGGACTCCATCTTCTTTGCCTGTATAGCCAGGCTGATATCCCGATGAGCAATACCGAAGGCACCGCCTAGCCCGCAGCATTCATCAGCCCCCTCCATTTCTATGTATTTTATCCCCTCTATGGAATCCAATAACCGACGGGGCTCATCTTTTATCCCCTGATGCCACTTCAAGTGGCAGGGGTCATGATAAGTAACAGTTACGGGCTCGGTAGGGTGGGGTTGGAAACCCTCTTTAGCCAGGAACTCCGAGAAATCGCTCACCTTGCTTGCCAGGTTGCTGGCTTGTAGCTGCCACGCATCGCCTTCCGGAAACCACTTGCCATAGTCTTTCAGCGCAGAGCTGCAGGTGGCGCAGCCTGTGACTACATGGTCGAACTTAGACAGTATTTCAATATTGTGCCGAGCCATCAGTTGGGCGGTGGCAAGGTCGCCCGCGCTACGTACAGCGAGTCCGCAGCAGGTCAAATCCCGCGGGTACACTACCTCATATCCTGCTTCTGCCAGGGCTAAAGCTGTTCTTTCGCCTACATCGGCGAAGAAGAACTCGAAGGCACAGCCGGGGAAGAATGCTACTTGCCCGCGGACCTTAACACCTTTCGGTGGATTTATGCGTGATGGAAGCCGGTCGGATAGGAAAGGGCGTGACAGCTTGGGTATGGACAGCCCTCTGGTGAATATCGAGACTGAATCCGCCAGGTGGCGGAGTGGTTTCCCGTCCTTTACCGAGACTCCCGGTATCCGTGCTGCTAAGTCGAGTAGATTAGCCATGAGAGGGCGCTGTTTTAGTATGCCACGGTAGATAAGTCGTTGCAGCCAGTTTAAGCCCTTTTTGCTCACCCAGTTGGTTCGGGCGGCGACGGTGATAGCTGCCGAGGGGACGTTGGCAGGACAGACGGCTTCACACCGGCCGCATAAAAGGCAGTAAGATAGGCGCTCGCCAAAGTCGCCATCTGTGGGAATGCTGTTTTCACCGGCCCACCGGATAAGCACATTTCTGCCCCGGGCTACATGGCTTTCAATATGGTCGACGGTATAAACCGGGCATGAGGACATACAGAAGCCGCATTTCATGCATCGGCTGGCATCGTCTACAGACACAACCTGGCTCATGCCTCCTCCCAAATTTTGCCCGGATTGAGTATTCCCTTGGGGTCGAAGGCCTTTTTTATGCCTCGCAAAATGCTGATGGCTTCAGGAGACATCGCCTTTTTCAGGAATGGCTTTTTCCCCAAGCCGATGCCGTGTTCACCCGAAATAGCTCCGCCCAGCTCCAGCGCGGCGGAGAAGATATCGTGAATGGCTTCTTCAGCCCGAGCCAGGTGTTCAGCATCTTTTTCGTCCGTGAGGACGCAGGGGTGAAGATTGCCATCACCGGCATGCCCCAGAGTTACGATAGTGACGTCGTATTTCTTGGCAATTTTTTCTACCCTATCTATCAGCTCAGGGAGCCGGCTGGGCGGAACGGTGACATCCTCGGGAAACGCCGTGGGGGCGTTGCCGAAAATGGCAGAGAAGCCAGCCCGGCGTGCCGTCCAGAAGTTTTCCGCTTCCTTGGCGTCACGAGCGGCTCTTGCCTCCGTGGCTCCTTCCTCCTGGCAGAGATTGATGACCTCTTCGGTCTCTCTGTCCACGGCTTCCGGAATTCCGTCTATCTCGAACAGGAGAATGGTCGCAGCCTCCAGAGGAAGTCCCATGGGCGAAAATTCTTCAATCCGGCGTATGATCCAATTGTCTATAAGCTCGATTTTGGCGGGTATTATACCTTCGGCCAATATCCGGTGTACTGCCTTTCCTGCAGTTACCATCTTGTCGAAGACTGCCAGAACTGTTTGCCGTGCGGGCGGAAGTGGCAAGAGGTGCAGCGTAACCTGTGTTATTACTGCCAGCGTTCCCTCTGAACCGCAAAGTAATTGGGATAGGTCGTAGCCCGTTACGTTCTTAACGGTAGTACCTCCCAGTTTGAGTATATCTCCTGTGGGCAATACTGCAGTCATACCCAAGATATAATGTTTGAAAACTCCATATTTGACCGCATAAGGTCCGCCGGCATTCTCAGAGACGCAGCCGCCGATTGTAGCTGCCATAAAACTCTGAGGGTCGGGAGGGAAGAAGAGGTTGTGCCGCGTAAGTTCCCGGTTGAGGTCGTTTAGCACTACACCGACCTCTGTAGTCACGGTGAAATTGGCGGTATCGATCTCTATAATTTTGTTCATCCGGGTGGTGCAAAGGACGATTCCACCCAGCACGGGCACCGAGCCGCCGCTTAGATTGCTGCCGGAGCCGCGGGGGGTCACCGGAATCCCCTTCTCGGTCGCCAGCTTCAGAATTTGTGACACCTGCTCGGCAGTAGTGGGGAAAACCACCGCCTCCGGCATACCCTTCCAGGTCGAGGTGCCGTCGAATGAGTAGGCAGCCAGATCAATCTGAGTGGTCAATAGCCCTTTGTCACCCACTATTTTCCGGAGTTTTCCAAGTGTGCCTGATGAAAGACTCATGATATGCCTCCGTGTAAATGTTATTACTCTGCTACCCATATAGTCAAATCTGTCCACGATGAAATTAACTGTGGTTATTAGGAATCTCGAGATTTGGAAATTACTTTGCTTTTGCGCTTAATTTCTCATACAATATTACATCGGTTGTAAGCAAGATGAGCAAGTTCACAGAGAAGCTACAGCGCGTCTACCGTGGAGTGGCTACGCCCATGGGTTTCCGTAAATCCGCAGAAGCGGAGCCTCCGCCTTTATTGGTCATCGCTAATCTGACTAAGGCGAGCGCTGCGGAAGCTAAAGCCATAGCCGGTGCCGGAATAGATGCTGCAATTGTAAGCGGTACAGGTCTCGGTGCCAAAGGCTTCGGGCAGTTGTCCAGGGCTATGGCTGATGTTCCGCTGGGGTTATTCCTGGCAAGCGCTGGTAAGGAGGAGATAGCCCAGTCCGTTAGCCTGGGCGGCGATTTTGTAGTTTTTGGCTTGAAGACGCCGTTGGAAACGGTGAGTAAGGAAGGTATAGGCAAGCTCTTAATGATAGAACCTTCGCTGGACCCCGGCCTGGTCAGGGCTATAAACGAGTTGCCGTTAACGGTAGATGGCGTGCTTGTTACAGGAGAGGAGTCTTCGGTTACCGTTGAGCGTTTGCTTATCTGTCAGCGTTTTAGCGATTTGTTAGCCAGGCCATTATTGGTGGCTGTGGATTTATCGGTTACCGGCGCTGAGATTAGCAGCTTACTTCAAGCCGGAGTTAATGGATTGGTATTGCCCGAAAAGGTCCCGGCGGAGAAATTTGCCGAACTGAAAAAGACGATTGGCAGTTTACCTAAAGCCACCAAACGAAAGACTAAGGATACAGCCTTTTTGCCCCAGCTTGGCGGCGAGGTGAAGGCTAAAGCAGAGGCGGAGGAAGAGGAAGAAGAAGGGGAGTAGATTTAGAGGTCCGCATAATTCAGTAAATTTTTTCGCTCCTGGTATTGAGCTATCCTGAAGACTATGACAGCAAGTCTTGGCTTATTTCTGCTTTCAGCCGTCGGCATCTCGCTTTCGGGTGTTATGATGCCCGGACCTCTTACTGCCGGCACAATTGCTAAAGGCTATCGGGAGCAAAACGCCGGTATCTTCATAGCTCTGGGGCATGCCGTTATCGAATTGCCTTTAATGGCGCTTATCTACTTCGGTTTCGCCCACCTTTTTGCTTCTCCCGAGGTTAAGAAAATCGTCGGCTTAGCTGGCGGCTTAATGCTGATTTTTATGGGCTTAATGGTGTTGCGGAGCTTCAGAAAAAACGTCGGAGAAGTGGCTGACCTGCCGTCTAATTCTTTTGTTACCGGAATTATGTTGACCGGTGCCAACCCTTATTTTTTCCTGTGGTGGGCGACTATCGGGATAGCCCTTATAGTCACTGCTGCCGGGTTTGGCATCTGGGGGCTGATTGCTTTCGCTGTGGTGCACTGGTCGTGTGACCTGGTCTGGGAGCAGCTTGTTTCTATGAGTGTGTTCAGGACAAAACACCTGTGGACGCAGAAAGTTCAGCGTATTGTCTTCGGTATTTGTGCTCTGGTTCTGGTCGGCTTCGGCGTTTGGTTTTGCGTATCGGTTTTTGTTTAGAGTTTCTAGCCGGAGCGCATCCCCTGCATTGCCTGGAAATATTTACCTTCTGTCTTTATAGCCGGGGCGATAACCATTTTGGCTTTGTGCATGTCCTTGATGGTGATAGCGCCGCATACACCCATCGCCGTGCGCAGAGCACCGATGAAGTTTTCAGTGCCGTCGGTAACTGAGGTAGGTCCGAACAAAAGCTGTTTTAGCGGCGCCCGGACGCCTGCCTTAATCCTGGTGCCTCTGGGCAGTGAGGGGTGTGGATGAGCCATGCCCCAGTGATAGCCTTTACCCGGGGCTTCTGTAGCCTGTGCCATGATTGAGCCCAGCATTACGGCGTCAGCTCCCGAGGCGAAAGCTTTGCACAGGTCGCTGCCCACGCGTATGCCGCCGTCGGTTATCAATGCCACATATTTACCGGTCTCCTTGAAGTAAGTCTCACGGGCAGCGGCGCAATCGATAGTGGCGGTCACCTGAGGTACGCCGACGCCGAGAACCTCTCTGGTAGTACAGGCGGCTCCGGGGCCGATGCCGACAAGAATGCCGTCGATGCCGGTTCTCATTAGCTCGAGGGCAGCGCTGTAGGTCACACAGTTGCCCACGATAATGGGCAGGCCTAGAGTCTGGCACAGCTCCGAGAAAATTAATCCGCGGTAGCTTTTGGATATGTGGCGGGCGGTGGTGACTGTGGATTGGATGACAAGTATATCGGCACCGGCTTCTTTGACGACCGGTGCCAGTTGTTTGGTGTTAGCCGGGATTAGAGAGACGGCGCAGACAGCCCCCGCCTTCTTGATTGTCTGAATGCGCTCGCCCACCAGCTTCTCCTTGATAGGCTCTGAGTAAATCTTCTGGAGAACCGAGGTGACCTCGGTATCGGAGGCTTGAACGATTTTAGCCAGTACTTCTTCAGGCTTGTTATATCTTGCCTGAACGCCGTCAAGGTTGAGCACTGCCAGTCCGCCGAGCTTATGCAAGAGAATGGCAAAGTTCGGGTCGACCACAGCGTCCATAGCTGCGGCTAGAACAGGTATGGAGAAGGTGAAGTTTCCGATTTTGAGCTCTGTATTAGTCTGGTCGGGATTGACGGTTATGTCCCCGGGGACAATAGCGACCTCTTCAAAGCCGTAAGCGCGTTCCATTTCCTTGAATTTAGGTGCCGCCATGTTTCTGTCCCGGGGTGATTGTTGCAGACTATAGCAAAGATGAGGAGTACAAGTCAAGGGAAAATAAAAGTCAAAAACCAAAAATCAAAATTACAAATAGAAATACAAAGAGATTACAGCGATATTTCAGATTACGGCGATAATTGTTCTATCGAGGGACTGATAAATAGGTGCTGAGGGGCTAGACCCATTCCCAAAGGTAAGCTATAATGAGGACGATTAAGTTGTGCCTGTTCTCTACGTTGTAGCTACACCGATTGGCAATTTGGAAGATATCTCTCTGCGGGCATTGCGTTTGTTGAAACAGGTTGATTTAATTGCTGCCGAAGATACGCGTACCACGCGTAATCTGCTCAATTTTTATGAGATAAAGACGTCGCTGACCAGCTATCACGAGCATAATAAACGGGCTAAGCTCGGTTATCTGCTGGACTGTCTTGAGGAAAAGGACGTGGCTCTGGTCTCCGAAGCGGGCATGCCGGGATTGAGCGACCCCGGCTATGAGCTTATCTCGGCAGCTATCGAGCGAGGGATTACCGTTGTGCCCGTTCCCGGTGCCTCGGCGGTGATTACGGCTCTGGTGGTTTCGGGGCTGCCGGCTAATCAGTTTCTTTATCTGGGCTTTTTGCCCCGCCGTCAGGCAGCCAGGCGGCGTCTTTTTAAGTCCGTGGCTGATGAACCGCGGACTGTGGTCGCTTTTGAGTCTCCGCACCGGCTTGTGGAAGCGCTGAATGATGCACTGGAGGTCTTCGGAGACAGGAAGGCGGCGGTGTGCCGTGAGCTTACCAAGGTTTATGAGGAGGTGTTCAGGGGCAGGTTGAGTCAGGCTATAGAACATTTTGCTCAGCCCAGAGGTGAGTTTACTCTGGTCGTCGAAGGCAAGATGAGGCAGGAGCCTGAGATAAGCGGGCAAATCGAAAGGGAATTACGTAAGCTTTACCGGCAGGGAGCCGGCGCTAAGGAAGCAGTAGCCCGGCTGTCTGAAACCAGCGGTATATCGAAAAGGAAGCTTTATCAAGCGTGGTTAAAGACGACTGAAGGAGATTAAAAATGAATTGTGGATGTGTTGCTGCAGGCGATATCAAGTGCGATAAGTGTCAGCGTTTAATCGAGCAGGGGCAACGGTATTTGTTCATGGAAGGGGAAAAGGGGAAGAAGCAACGTTTTTGCGTGGAGTGTTGTTTAGTCAAGGGATATGCCGCTTACGTAACGGAAAAGGGGGAAAAAGTGCTGACCTTTTTCCCCACAAAAGCCGATTCAGAGAAGAAGCCGAGTTAAAATTTTGACCATCAGGAGTACCGGTGGCTGAAACTATTTTCATTGGAGTTGCCTGGCCTTATGCCAATGGTCCGCTGCATCTGGGACATGTAGCCGGTGCTTATCTGCCGGCAGATATCTTTGCCCGGTATCATAGACTTAAGGGCAATAAGGTGCTGATGGTTTCGGGCAGCGACCAGCATGGTACGCCGATTACCTTGCGCGCCGAACAGGAGAAGAAGTCACCTCAAGAAATAGTAGACAGGTATCATAAAGAGTTCCTCGATTGCTGGCAGAAGATGGGCATATCCTGGGATTTGTTTACTACTACCGGAACGCCGAACCATACTCAGACCGCACATGATATTTTTCTAAAACTTCTGGAAGAGGGCTATATTTACAAAGATTCCGCACCTCAGGCATATTGCCCTGAGTGCAAGCGCTTTCTGCCCGACCGCTATGTAGAAGGTACCTGTCCTTACTGCAATTTCCCGCAGGCGCGGGGCGACCAGTGTGATGAATGCGGCCGGACAATGAATTCCAGCGACCTGCTTGATATGCGCTGCCGCCTTTGTTCTGCCACGCCGCGCTTCGAGGTCTCAGAGCATTTCTTTCTCCGCCTCAGCGCCTTTGAGGACAGGCTGAAAGCATGGGTAAAAAAGCAGACACACTGGCGGCCAAATGTGCTGAATTTCACCCTGGGCTTTCTGGAAGGCGGGCTTAAAGACCGGGCGATTACCCGCGACATAGACTGGGGTGTCACCGTGCCGCAGCCCGGATTCGAAGGCAAGCGTATCTATGTCTGGTTCGAGGCGGTTATCGGGTATTTTTCAGCGAGCAAGGAATGGGCGAAGTCTCAAGGCGATGCCGACGCCTGGCAGCCTTTCTGGAGCGGCGATTCTAAAAGTTACTATTTTATCGGCAAGGACAATATACCGTTCCACACGTTTATCTGGCCGGCGATGCTTATGGGCTATGGCGGGCTTAATCTTCCTTATGATGTTCCAGCCAATGAGTTTCTGACTATCGAGGGGAAGCGGCTGTCTACCAGTCGCAATTGGGCGGTGTGGCTTCCCGATTATTTGGAGCGCTATGACCCCGACCCGCTGCGGTATCTCCTGTCTATCAACATGCCGGAAACAGGGGATACCGACTTCTCCTGGCGTGAATTTCTGCGGCGTAACAACGATGAGCTGGTAGCTACCTACGGAAATTTAGCTCATCGCGTTCTCACTTTCGCATACCGCAATTTCGAAGGGGCGGTACCTGCTCCCGCAGAGCTTGACAGCCAAAGTCAGGGCCTCATAGCCAAGGCTCAGGCGGCGCTGGGTGATGTCGATAAACTTATTTACCAGTGCCATTTTAAAGAAGGAATTAAGGCGGCTATGTCGCTGGCTCAGGAGGCTAACCGTTACCTCGATGACAAAGCTCCGTGGAAAATGCTTAAGCAGGACAGGCAGGCTGCGGCTACAGCCGTTTATGTAGCCTTATCTGTGCTTGCAGCTTTGAAGACCATTTTTTATCCCTTCCTGCCTTTCAGTTCCGAGAGGCTTCATAAATATCTCGGTTTCGATGACACTATCCAGACAACCGGCTGGCAGGTACAATCACTGGCGGCGGGGCAGAAGCTGCTGGAGCCGGAGCCGTTGTTCCGTAAACTGGATGACAGCATTGTTGCTGAAGAAACCGACCGTCTCTTATCCGGTAGGTCGTCAAGTGAATCTGGCTAATATTTACAAACCCGTAAAAGGCGACCTGAAAAAGGTCGAGCAAAGCCTGGAGGAGATAGCCG
>Ga0299912_10001044_pt1 | contig 22350 bp, 17 predicted proteins | sample RVTome_2_FD_207667 | JGI IMG/M metagenome (GOLD analysis project Ga0299912, IMG submission 207667) | Soil microbial communities from uranium-contaminated site in the Upper Colorado River Basin, Wyoming, United States - RVT95D214 (version 2) ... | reverse complement strand
GGCTTCCTGGACAGGCAGGCTTGCGGCGAACGACGCCATCAACAGCAAAACCACCCCCCCGGCTTGAAGCCGGATCTTGAACGAACGGCTCATGGAGAAATCTCCTTTCCTTATTTTCATCTTGATATTACCTCTTTTTGGCCGCCATAGAAGAACTCTCATTCGATAAGCGGCCGGCCGAATCGACCGGCGGCCGCCGGACCCTCGGGCCGGTTGAAGAGCCATCCGCTTAGAAACCGGGCGCTCTTCCTTCCCCCGCTCGTCGGCCCGGTCAACCGTTCATCGAATGTTCGTTCCCATCCCGGCCTCGAAAGAAAGAAAATCAGCCTGGAGCAACAAAAGCGCAGAGGAGTCTGACATGCGACACTTGATTCTTATCGTTGTTTTGCTTTTTCTCGTAGCCTTCTTCCTCATCTTCTAGTTTCCTCCGGCCAGCGCTCCGTTGCCTTCTCGTGTTGAGTTTTCTTAGGAATCAGCATCTCCGGGAGGTCAGGCACATGAAAAGGAAGGTATTAACCCTACTACTCCTCAGCTTTGTCTTGGCGCTATCCATGAACGGGCCTCGGGTTCTGGCGGCGCAAACGCCGCCGGCCAAAGCCGAAGATCCCATCAAGAATCTTGTCCGCGTGGAGAAGCCCGAGGCTCCGCCCGAACCGCTCGCCCCCGGTTTCAAGGCCATTTCCGCCCAGGATTCGCTGGCCATGCTGTCCTTCCTCGCCTCCGACCTCTTGGAAGGACGCGAAACGGGCACGCGCGGCTTCCAACTGGCTGCCGAGTACGCGGCTTCGCTCCTGCGCCTCTGGCGGATCACGCCCTTGGGCGATGTCCCGCCGCGGAGCCTCAGTCTCGCCCAGTTCTTAGGCGGGCAGACATCACCCCCTCGGCCTGCGGAGAAGAGCTTCTTCCAGGAATTCGCCATTCAGGAAGTGACCGAGGCCTCAAGCCGGATCAGCCTCGAGGTTCGGAAGGGCGGTCACGTCCAAGAAAAGTCATTCCAGCCCGGGCGAGACTTCTCGAATTTCTCTCCTTCGCGGACGCAAACGATCTCCTCACCGTTCGTCTTCGCCGGATATGGTATCAGCGAGAGGGGTATCGGCTACGACGATTTCAAAGCGGTCGACGTCGAGGGCAAGATCGTATTAATCCTAAGCGGCGCCCCCGGCCGGGACAATCCCGAATCTCCCTTCCAGCGTAACCGGGCCCTCAAGGACAAGTATTTCCCTCCGCCCCCCAGCGGACAGAATCCTTTGGCGACACCCGCCGGCCGGTTCAATAAGATCTCGGAAATCCAGAAACGCCGCCCCGCGGCCATTCTTCAAGTGGTCAGCCCGGGGCAGGATGCCGCATTTTTCCGGCGCCAGCTTCCTCCCAAGTCAGTTATTGACGAGCAGCCGGTCATCAAAAAACCCTCCCACCGGATGCTCCTCCCGGGCGTTCCCGACTTGACCGAAGACAGTCCTATCCCGCTGATCACGATCACTCAAGACATGGCCGACAGGCTGCTCGAAGCCTCGGGGCAGATGGTCGACGAGCTCAGGAAAAGGATCGAAAGCACCACCAAGCCGGCCTCGATGGAGGTTCCCGGAGCCACCATAACGATCGAGGCGACGGTCAAGTCGCAATTCATCCGCGGCATCAACGTCGTCGGCGCGGTCGAAGGCTCAGACCCGGCCCTCAAGGACGAGGTCGTCGTTGTCGGCGCTCACCTTGACCACACCGGCAGCTGGGAAGACTACATTTTCAATGGGGCCGACGATAACGGTTCCGGGTCGGTGGGCGTGCTCAACCTGGCCCGCGCGTTTTCCGCCGGCGCCCAGAAGCCCAAACGGACGGTCGTTTTTTGTCTCTGGTGCGGCGAGGAAAAAGGCCTCTTGGGCTCACGGTTCTTCGTCCAGAATCCGCCCCTGCCCAAGGCCCGGGTCGTCGCTTATCTCAACATGGACATGATCAGTCGTCCCTATGACGAAAAAAGCCTGAAGTTCGCCGGCCTGATGTTCGAATTCCCCGTCACGCCGGAATTCCTCAAGCAGGTCACCCCGGCCAATTTCCTGCCTGTCGTGTTTTCGGCCGGGTCCGGATGGGGCGAGATCGCCCGCGAGGCCGACCGCTATATCGGGCTCGACCTCTATCTGCATGAAGCCTCCGGACCCCGTTTTGGGATCGGCACTTCCGACCACGCCTCGTTCCATGTGGCGAAGATCCCCTGGCTCTTTCCCTTCTCGGCGGTCACCGAAAACCTCCACCAAACGAGCGATTCCGTGGACAAGGTCAGCGGCGAGTTGATCGAGAAGGTTTCCAAATTGATGTATGTCATCGCCTTCCGCCTGGCCCAGAAATAGATTTTCCGGCCGGCCCGCGGCCCTGTCCGGAACGATGACAATATTGATTAACCCGATAAATATGATAGATATTGTTCCAGGGGCGCACCGCCTTGTCAAGCGTTTTTCGAATTCTTCAGGGTGGCCGGCGATCTTTTCGAAAAAAATCCGGGTTTGGACGTTTATGGTAAGATACGCTTTCCTGGCGAGCCCGGAAACCCTTGAGCTCAATAGCTTGACGGGCGGTTCTGATCGAAGGGACGAGCATGGCGATTCTCGCAGGGCTTTTCTTCGGCATCATGGCGGCCGTGCCGGTCGGCCCTGTCGGCATCCTGGCTATAGCGCAAAGGTACAGCCATGGCTTCTGGCGCGGCTTTTCGGCGGCCTCGGCCTCGGCTGCCTTGGAGGTTGTTTACTGCCTGATCGCGGTCGAAGCGGCGGGTTTCGTCAACCAGTTCATTCTCAGGTATTCCCAGGTCATGAAGTTCGTCGGGACGGCCGTCCTCGTTGGAGTGGGGGTCGGGATTCTCCGCCAGGCCCGGACCCTGGACCCGACGGCCTTGGCCAAGAACGGCAACAGGAAGGAACTCCATCCTATCGCCAAGGCGGTCGCTCTGCATGTCACGAGCCCGACGATCCCGGTGTATTGCCTCACAATCGCGGGCCTGGCTCTGGCCTATGGTTGGGTCGTTCGGGGCGAACTTTCCGCCGTCCTTTTCTCCGTCGCCTGCGGGCTGGGCAGCGCCTTGTGGAGCTTCGTCTTGCTGCGGTTTATCCTGAGGACTCCCCGGAAACTGAAGGCGGGGACGTTCCGGAAGATGTTTCTGGTTCTCGGGGTCGTGCTCTTGATCCTCGGGGCCCTCAATTTCTTGTCGGTTTGGATTGAGCTCCCGGGCCTGCTCAAGACCGGCTGACGCCGGCGCGCTCATCTCCCGAGATCAGGGCGGAATCCTGTTTTCCGGGACTTCCGTCCTGTCATTCCGACGACCCGGACCCCCCGGAAGGCTCCCTTTCTCCCAGGAGAAGGTTGGCACGTTTCTTGGAATCATATATCAGCGGTCGCGTAGCTATGGTCGAAAAGGAGAGTCCGCAATGACTCGAAGAAGTATCCTGAGAGCGATTGTCGGCTCAGCCCTCCTGGCCCCGCTGGCCGTGAGCCTGTCGCGCTGCTCCAGCTCCGAGAGCCCCTCGAATCCAGCCACGAGCAAGACGTTCACCTCATCCAGCGACAACGGTCATTCCCACTCCGTCACGCTGGAAAACGCGGAAGTCCAGAGCCCGCCGGCGGCCGGGGTCTCGAGATCGACGTCCTCGGTTTCGGCTCATACCCATTCATTCGCCATGACCCAGGCCCAACTGACGACCGTCAACGGGGGAGGGTCGGTCACCGTGACGACGGGCAGTTCGGACGTCGGCGGCGCGCACACCCATACCTTTACCATCACGAAGTGGTTCTAGGGCGGGCCGGAGCCTCGGTCGTCGAGACGAGCCCACTGCGCGCTGCGCGCTGAGCAGGAGCGGAGCTCGTCGCGGGACTGAGGTAGATTAGAATCCTTTTTTAGTTGTACTTGATTTTCGCCCGAACCGCTTGGTATCTCGGCGAGGACATAAACTCGGCCATCCACGGCAGGTCGATGAATTTTAAAAACTCCAAAGTCACCGGGATGATAGGGTCTTTAGCCCGGCAGGATTTTTCGAGTTGAGCCAGCGCTTCCTCCTGCCTGTTCAGGCCGAGATAGATAACGGCTTTGAACCAGGATGGGATGTACTTCTTTTTAAATGCCCGGAAATGCCGCAGGCCCGGCTTTAAAAGGAGAAGAGGTTTCAGGACAAGAGGGACGAAAGGCTCTTTTTCTATCCTCTCCAGCTTCTCCAGACACCTTTGAGCTTCTTCCTTCCGGCCGGCCTTGGCCTGCGCCAGACCGATATACCCGTAAGCAACACCCGCGCCTAAATCGGCGGCTTTCTGTAGATATTCTATGGCCTTCTCCACGACGGCCGGTTTGTAGAGATAGATAAAACCCACCCAGGCATTGACCATGGGATTATCGGGCTCCATCGCCAAGGCCCTGAGCATTTCGTCGCGGCTCTCCTGCAGCTGTCCCAGTTCCGCCAGGATGACGCCATAAAGAGAATGGATCAAAGGCGATAGAGGATCCAATTCGACAGCTAATTTCACTTCTTTCAGAGCTTCCTCCGCCCGTCCCCAAATCCCCAGGATTTCCGCGCGCGCAGAGTGGGCTTGCATGCTTTGGGGGTTGAGTTCAATGCTTCGCCGGGCAAGGCGCTCAGCCGCTGGTAAATCCCATTCATGAAAATACGTGATGAAAGCCAGAGAACAGTAGAGCTCGCTCAGCGAATCATCGATATCCCGGGCACGCCTGAGCAATTCCCTGGATTTCAAATACGCTTCACGAGGAGGGATAAAACCGAATTCCGCCAGCATGTTGAAGACATCGGCAATGCCCACGTAGGGAGGCGCGTAGCGGGGGTCTTTGTCGATGGCCCGCTGGAAGCAATCGACGGCTTGGATCATATCCTTTGGAGAGCGCCGATTGCAGTGATATCGCCCTTTGAGAAAAAGCTCGTAGGCTTTCTCGTCCCGGGTGTGGCGCTTCGTGATTTTTCCCTTTTCTCCCTCGAGGAGCTCGACCTTCAGCTTCTCAACGACGGCCATCGATATCTCGTCCTGCACAGAAAAAACGTCCTTAATATCGCGGTCGAATCGCTCCGACCAGAGATGATAGCCGTCCGCAACGCAAATGAGCTGGGTGGTCACTCGAAGATGCGTCCCCGATTTTTGGATACTCCCCTCGAGGATGGAGCCGACGTTCAACTGTCCCCCAATCTCGCGGATATCGACCTCTTTCCCCTTGAAGGAGAAGGCGGAGGTGCGGGCAGCGACCTTCAAGCCCTTGACCTGGGCTAGGGCGTTTATCAATTCCTCGGCCAGGCCTTCACAGAAGTGATCCTGGTCGCGCTGCGGGCTCAGGTCCTTGAACGGGAGGACGGCGATGGAGGAGATGCATCCCCGCTCTCCCGCGGACATCGTCGCCGTCTTTGTCCCAGGGAGTTCCGCCGTGACCGGGGTCTTTCCCTCCTTGAAGCGGACGAGCTCGGCCAGCAACTCCTCGGCGCTCTGATAACGGTCTTCCTTGTTTTTGGCCAGGCACTTCATGACCAGCCGGTCGAATCCTTCAGGAACCTCGGCGTTGCGCTCGCGGGGGCGGCGGGGGAGCTCGGTTTTATGCTTCAGGGCAACCGCGAGGCCGCTTTCGCCTTCGAACGGTGGCCCGCCGGTAACCATCGCATAGAGGATTGCGCCCAACGAATAGATATCCGTGCGCTCGTCCACGCTTTCCCCTGATGCCTGCTCCGGAGACATGTAGGACGGCGTTCCGACCATGATGCCCGCGGCGGTTAGCTCGGGCCCGCCCGCCTGGCGGGCGATCCCGAAGTCCATGATCCGGACGCTCCCCGCAGGCTCGATCATGATGTTGTGCGGCTTGAGGTCCCGGTGGATGACTCCCAACTTGTGGGCCTGGGCAAGTCCCCCGACGATTTGGATGGCCAGATTGGAAGCCCGGGCGGCGGACAGCCGGCCTTCACGCCTGATCAAAGCCCCGAGGTTCTCGCCGGGGACATATTCCATGGTGATATAAAGCGTCCCGGATTCTTCATGAAGATCATACAGCCGGCAGACGTTCTCGTGGCTCACCTTCCGCGCCAGTTTCAGCTCGTTCTTGAAACGCTCGATGACCGTCGCGTCGGGGACGATCTCGGGCTTCAGGACCTTGAGGGCCATGACCTCGTTGATCTTCCGGTCGATGACCCTGTAGACCGTGCCCATCCCGCCGGTCCCGATTTCTTCTTGGATTTCGAACCGGCCGGCCAGCAAGCTCCCTTTGCCAAGGGTTTTTTGGGGGTAGGCAACCGTCATGGTGGGGGAGGGAGCGGTGTCCTTCGCCGCCTCCAGCCGGGTTCCGCACCGTCCACAATAGTCCAGGCCGGCCGTCGTTTCAAACTCGCATTTCGGACACTTCATGATCCGGCTTTTCTTACCACGCCGCGATCATAAAGATTAGTCGTCCTCTGCCGGCGATGTCAAGTTGAGAGGGCGCGGCGTTTTTCGCGCTTTCAGGGGCGGAAGGCGACGAAGTCGAGGTCGGCGAGGGCGCGATAATGCTTCGAATCCCCCGAGAACAGGGTGAGGGTATTTTCGACGGCCGTGGCGGCGATCAAAGCGTCCGCCATCCTCAGGCGCGACCTCAAGGCATGCTGCTCCATATAGATGACCGCCCGGTGTCCGATCGTCTCCGTCAGGGGAAGCGTCCTAAAGTCGAACTCCTGGAGGAAGCTCTTGACCAGCCGGACCTCGCGTCTGTCGCGGGCCCCTTGGAGGAGCTCCATGAACGTGACGATGGACAGGCGACGGTCCGCGCACTCCTCGACGCGCGCGGCGGCCTTCGCGTTCCCGCGGAAAACCCAGATCAGAACGTCCGTGTCAAAGAGCACCGACCCGGCCTTTCCGCAGCTTGTCCACGGCGGCCCCGACGTCGCGGAGGTCGGCGCGTTCTTTCCACATGCCGAAGGCTTCGTGATCAGCGACGGCCCTTCGGGCGGGCGGTCCATCGACCGGGCGGATGACGGCGATGGGCTTCCCCCGGCGGAGGAGCGTCACGGACTCGTTCCGCTGCAGGGCTCTCAGGACGTTTCCCATCCGTCTCCTCAAGTCGAGAAGAGAGGCTTTCATCGGGCTCCCTCATTCCAAAGTGTGCACGTCAAGTGTACACTTTGCGGAGGCCCGAAGTCAAGATGAATGACGTTCGGCGTAGGAGCGGATTCTCAGAGACTACTTACTTTTGGCTTTAAAGACGCCGTTCGGCTGGCGGGCGATCATCTCGGCGACCTTCCCCGCGGCATCCGTTTTGAACTCCAGGCTGAAACCCGTCAGGCCCTTGAGGCAGAGCCCTTGACCTTGTACCTCGCCGGTTCGTCGAAGAGGTCGACGACGAAGACCTTGGAGTGAAAGACTGCGGAATGGGGCGTTCCGGCGGGGATGAAATAGGTGTCTCCCTTTTTTAGCCGCTTCGTTTCACCCCCGATGGTCAGGCTCATTTCGCCGTCCAGGACCATCCCGAATTGGGCGCTATGGGTGTGTTCGGATACCTGGCCTATGGCCTCGATCTCCAGGAATAAAACTTGCTGAGCTTGGCCCTGGAGGATCCAGCCTCGCAAGCCTTTAAAGGGGATATCGGCCTCGGGCAGGGATTGGACGATCTTGGGATATTCCATCGGGCTCCTCCGACCTCAGCTTTCCTCGAGAGAGGGAATCTTATCATAAAAAAGCCCGTCCTCCTTCCGGAGGACGGGCTTTTTCTGGTTCAGAGTTCCCGGAGCGCCTCGGTCAGAAGGAGAGCCTGAAACCCAGGCGCGCGGACCAGGACGCGAACCGGCTCGACCACTGGTTGAACGCCGGATGAACGGTGTCCTTGGCTTCGGTATACTGTTTGTAGTTCGTGGCAAAGGACCCGTCGAGGATGTTTTTGTCGTTGCCAGAGAAACCGTCCAGGTTGAAGGTGGCGATCCTGTTCTGGATCGTGTCGGTATTGGTCACGTTGTTGAACTGGAGGTTGACGGACGCCCTGTACCGGGCGCCGAGCTTCAGGGTGTATTCGAGATAGAGGTCGGCCCAGAAGGTGAACGGCAGCCGGCCCAGGTCGGCCCGGCCCTCGGGGTAGAAGTACTTGCTGGCATACAGAAGCTTGGTCGTCAGGGGCAAGCCGCTTCGCCCGTAACCCACAACGCCCACGGTCAGCCCGAACGGGAAAGCGTAGGTGCCATAAGCTTTGAAGTAATGGGTCCGGTCCTGGGGCAGAGGGCCGTCGAGGATATTGCCGCGGGCATCATACCCCATGAACCACCGGTCATAGTCCTGCTCGACGTTCGGCCCGAGGCGGCCCCCTTCGTCGGCGCTGGCCAGGCCGGTATAGTTCCCGAAGACCCGGCTCAGGGTGTAATTGACGCCGCCCTGCCAGTTGTTGCTGTAGCGCTTTTCCAGGGTGACGTTCAAGCCGTAATATTCCCTGGTCGCCTTCGGGCACGCCCAGTAATCGTCGGTGAACAATCCGCCCTGGGAGACCGGCCGGGAGACGCCGAAGCCGGGATTCGTGACGTAGAACTGCTGCTCCAGGGTCTTGGTCGCTTCGTTCCAGACGTAAACGCCGACGTCCTCGATCGTCCGGATGAGGTGCTTATTGACGAAGCGGAGGGACAAGGACAAGTCCTCCAGCAGTTTTTTCTCGGCGCCGAAAGAGATCTCTCTTTGGGCGGTCGGCTTTAGGTCCGGATCGACCCGGTCGAACGAAGGGGGCAGGAAATCGAGCGTTCCCGCGTAGGTATTGCCGGCTGTCTGGCTGGCCTGGTCGTCGAGCCCGCCGCTCGCGGCGATCTTTCTCCAATCCGGATCCTTGAGGGCGTAATAATCCTGCTTGCGCTTCCAGCCGCCGAAGGTGAGCTCGGCCATGTAGAGCTTCATGACGTCGTAATAGATGCCGAAACTCCCGAAGACCTTCAGGGTGGAATCCCCGAACACGTCATAGACCACGCCCACCCGGGGGGCCAGCATTTCCCCCATGTTGAAATCGACGGGCTTTTCCGTGTAGCTCGCGTAGGACGTGTCGGTCGTCATGGACGGGATGGACTGGCTTTCGGCCCGGAGACCGAGGTTGATGGTCAGCCTGTTCTTGATCGTCCAGGAATCCTGGAGATAGGCGGACCAGTTGTTGCTATGGGTCTCCCAGAGGCCTCCGTAGGGAGAGGTGAAGGAGCCCCGCACGTAATAATACCCGTAGGCCCCGTAATAGGGGCTGCTCTTTGCGGCACCGACGCCGACGGGAAAGCCCAGGCCCGTATACGTCCGGCCCCAGTAGAGCCAGATCCTGGGATGCGTCGAAGTGTCGTTAACGTCTTCATGAAGGTAGGCGTACCCGATGCCGGCCTTGAAGGAATGCTCGCCCATCCAGTTGAGGTAGTAGGTGAGGTCCAGGTTGTTGCTGATCTTCTCCGTCATGTACTTCTGTGTTTCCATATAATTCCAGGTCGTCGCGTAGCCCCCGACATGGAGAAGACTCGGATTGGCGACAAAGAAGGCGTCTTTGGAGTAGAGCGAATTCGAATAGGCCCAGTAGTACGTCGTGCTGTCCGGCGGCAGGATCTGCTGGTTGGTCTCGTTCTGGTGGTGCCAGCCGCCCCGGTAGCTGATGAGCAGGTTGTTGCCGACCGTATAATCCGCGGACAGCGCGCCGGTCCAGTTGGGATAATCCATCCCCTCCTGGTTCCATTCATAGGATCCGTCATCGTTGCCGGTGATATCGGGGAGGGCCCCGCGATACTTGGTGAAATTATTGAGGAAGCTCGCGGACAGCCGGAGCCCCTTCAGGGGGGCGGCCGAGAGCTTGATGGACCCGTTATAGCCGTAATTCTGTTCGTTAAACGTAGAGAACGGCCCTTCCCTCAAGTTAAAGTCCCTCTGCGCCGCCGTTTTGTTGTAGGCCGGGTTGATGGAGCCGAAGAACCACAGCCTGTCCCTGATGATATAGCCGCCGAGGCTGAAAACGCCTTCAAACCGGTTGTACTTGTCCCTATCTTTCCCCCCGTCGAAATATAGGTCGTCGTTATTCACATATTCGTAGACGTAGTCTTCCAGCGGATTCTGCCTCAGGTAGGGCCGGGCGTGCCCCCGCATCCATTGCGTGTTGTTCTCGTAAAAGCCCAGGATGTCGCCGTGGAATTCGTTGCCCCCGGTCCTGGTGATGATGTTGACGACACCGCCCATCGAGCCGCCGAACTCGGCGTTGTAGCCCGAAGCCGTGACCTTGACCTCGTCCAACAGCTCGAGAACGACGTTCCCCCCTTTGACCCCCAGATGGAAGTTCGTCATGTCCGCCCCGTCGATGAAGAACACGTTCTCCGCCCCCGAGGCCCCGTCGACCGAGATCCCCCCGGTGATGCTCTCGTTCTGGACGCCGGGAATGGTGCTGATGAGGGAATCGAACGTCCTCCCCCGGGGAAGCGACAGGAAGATCTCCTTGGTCATCGTCAGGCCTTTGACCGTGCTCTTGACGTCGATCAGAGGGGACTGCCCGACAACCGTGACCTGCTCTTCGACCGCCGCCTGCTCCAGGGCGACATTGAGGACCAGGGTTTGGGACAGTTCCAGATAGATCCCCTTCCGGATCAAGGTCTTGAATCCGGTCAACGTGAACATGATCTCATACGCGCCGGACGGAAGGGCCATCAATCGGTACGTCCCGTTGACATCGGTGACCGTGGAGGCTTTTCCGACCATCTTGGGGTTGGTCGCTTCGATGGTCACGCCGGGAAGAGAACCCCCCTGGTTGTCCAATACCCTGCCGATGATCCTCCCTTCCGGCGTGAGCTGGGCGAAGGCGGCGCTAGCAGCTAGGAAAAAAATGATGAATGTGAGATACAAGGACTTTTTTTTCATTCGATTTGACTCCGCGATGTGCCTGCCATGCTTGACTCTCCCCCCGGTGAACCCGTCACGGATTCACCGCAACTCTTGGCGACTAGGTCTGGAACGTTCTATCGTCATTCACCCTCCGCTGGAGAATACTGTTTCCGGAGAGCTCCCGGGCCTGCCTCCGACGAGCGCCTGGCCCGGACAAGGGCCGCGGCATTGTGCTTTGCCGTGGCGAAGAGACGGCTTCGCTTTTCGGCCACGACGGGACATTCGTCGTAGAAGCGACGTTTATCTCCCCGAACCATTCAAAATGTTAACTCAGGGCGGAAGAGGCTGTCAAGCGCGTTCTCGTACTCGTCGGCGTCGGCGATGCGGATTCCCGCCGTCCTAGAGGTCCCGCGGCCATTTCCCGTCGGGCATCGGAAGCGGCTTCAATCCCGCCGGGTCGACGACGACGTGCTTGATGCGGTGGCGCCTCCATGTATAGGTGACATGGACGAGACCGTCCGAGGCCTGAATGACGGCCGGGTACGAGTATTCGCCCGGCTCTCTTTCGAGGACGAGTGCGGCCTCCCATGTCTTGCCGTCACGGGACAGGGCGACGTTGAGAGGCGACCGGCCGTCGGTTGCGTGGTTGTAGACGATGAGGTGACGGCCGTCGGCGAGCGTCACAGCGTCGAGGCCCGAATTTGGATTCGGCAGCACGGTCAGCGCTACTGGTGTCCAGGTCAGGCCGCCGTCGCCGGACCAGGTCTCGAAGACGCGCCCCTGGCGGGTGCGGCCAACAGCCTGAAGCCTGCCGCCGGGGTGAACGAGGATGCTGGGCTGGATCGCATCGACCTGGCTTTCGTCGGTAGAGGCCGACGGCTTTGCGACAGCCCAGGTCAAGCCGTTGTCCAGGGTGCGCTCGAAGTGGATCCGCCATCTGCTCGGACGCTCAGGCGATTCCGTGCTGGAGGGGCAGAGGAGCGCGCCGTCCGTAAGCAGCACGGGTTTGTTCTTGATCGGACCGAGAATCCCGTCGGGCAGGCGTCGCGCGTCAGCCCAGGTTCGCCCGCCGTCGCGGGACGTCCGGACCATCCCCCACCAGCCTTGGGGACTCGGGCCGACCTTGTAGAAGAGCATGAGCGTCCCCTCCGGCCTTTCAAGTAGAACGGGGTTCCAGCAGGGGTATCGCCTGCCGTCCTTCTGGGTCCCGGTTGCTACTTCGACCGGGGGGGACCAAACGTCATTCATGTGCCGCGACAGCCAGATGCCGACGTCGGCCGCTCTCTCACGCGTTCCGCCGAACCAGGCCGCAACGAGGCCGTTCTCCGTCTCTGCGACCGTCGAGGCGTGAGCGCTCGCATAAGGAGCGGTCTCAAAGATGAACTCGGATACGACAACCCCCTTCGAACGAGCGCCGGCTTGGCCGATCCGCTGCTGAGTTGCGGATTTCCGTTCTATCGAGAGCCCCAGCGGCTTTTCCGCAGGGGATAGGCTGAGGGCACCGAACACCGGCACGAGCAGAAGCATCCGTGATACTCTTGGCATATCCTTATTATCTTGCCTTGGTCCGCGTCCTAGCTTCCATTATTGTTTTATCCTGCGTCCGCGGCCCTACCGGCGATATCCGAAGTAAGCCGCGACCTCAGCCGCGACGTGGCCGATCGCTTCTTCGAGCGCCCAGCCGTTGCCGAAGTGGTTCGCGGTGAAGATGCTCACGACGACGGTCGCCCCCTTCGACTCGAGCACACCGACGTCGTTGGCGATGTAGGGGAGAAAGTCGCCCGTCTTGTGCGGGACGCCGAACCCGGATAGAAAACGCGGGATGCGCGTGCGGTAGATCTGCCCGCGCATCAACTGCAGCATGAGGTCGGACGAGGCCTTGTCGACGAGCGTGCCGCGCTCCATGGCTTCGAGGAGCCGGCCGATCTCGCGCGGTGTCGACAAGCCGAAAGGATGCTTTGCTTCGCGATGGAACTTGGCCCGGTCTTTCTCCGCGCTCAGAGCATCGAACCAGGCGCGGGCGTTCGCCGGGGCGACCGTCTGCTTCAAGCCCATCTCCTGCATCCGCTTGTTCACCGTCTCGGGGCCGCCGACCATCCGGTAGAGCACGTCCGTTGCCGTATTATCCGAAACGATGTTCATCAAGGTGAGCAGGTCCTTGACGGTAAAGGTAGCGCCCGGGTCGAGCACCCTCATGACACCCGTGCCGGGCAGGATGTCCTCTTTCGTCAAGGTGTAGCGGTCGGTGAGGGCGAAATTTCCCGCCTTGGTCTGCGATAACACCTCGACCATGAGCGGGATCTTGATGACGCTCATGGTATCCATCTGCCGGTCGGCGTCGATGGCGATTTCCTCGCCGGTGTCGAGCGACTTCACGTAGATGCCCCAGGTGGCGTTGACGCTCGTGGTGATGCGCTCGATAGAAGCCCGGAGGCGCTCGAGCGAGGTCGGCGGCGTCTTCGCGGCTTGGGCGGCGCCGCCGTTCAGGGCCGATACGAGGGCCGTTACGAGGAGAAGCACGGACAATAAAGGAAGGGCTCGTTTTGCCATGGCGCGTCTTTCTCCAAACGGGAATTCTGGACTCAATGTAGTCCAGGCTTCGGTTCCCCGTCAAGAAAAGCCAGCCTGCCCGGAAAGAAAAACGTCCTGTTGCCGATCAATCTATTTCTGGTTTGATCAAGCGCGCAACAAAGTCTCGAGCTTGTTCAGGATCTCGACGACGGCGGATTCTGGAAGGGCACAAATCTTAGCGGTCGAGGACGCGCGGGGGGATCTGACCTTCCATCCCCTTTTCCCTAGTTCTTACGAGAAATCTATCTTCTCGCGGTCCAGGTGCCGGTGGTTGAGCCGTATTCAAATGTGCCGTTGGCGGCCGTATTGCTGGTGAAACTGCCCTTGACGGTCAGAGTCGTCGTGCCCGAGCTCGTCAAAGTGAAGGAGTTATTGGCGACAGGACAACTATTAGGCCAAACCGTGGTCTCCACGCTGCCGCCGCTTCCGAACGAGATCTTGATCTTGAGATAGGTCACCGCGTTGGAGGCCACCGTGAACGAGATGGCTTGGCTCTGACTCGTCGTGCCGCTCCAGCTGCCGTCAACCGTGTAGACGACCGGGCCCGTGGCGCTGCTACTGCCGTCCTTATCGCCGCAGCCAGTCAGAAAGACGGCCAGGGCCACACAAAACAGGCCGGCCATCAGGCGGCGTTTCTTGACGTAGTTGATCATTGCGATACCCTCCTTCTTATGGATTCCTTGCCGATTGCATCCTTCAGTTTTGAAGCAGGTTAAGACGCGCAATAATATGCCCCTCCACAATTAGCCGGGTTTACGTCGAGACGCCGGCCACCCCTTGTCGATCTCTTTTCCGGGCACCCTCGATGACCTGGTATCTGCCCTGAAGGTAGTCCTTCGACACATCTAAGTCAAGGAAAAACTCTTCGGCGCCCCATCTGCGATACTGCCCACGGCCGGGAATGCCCGGACGGGCGAGGCGCATTATCATGGGGGCCATCGGCTGCGGTTGACATTCCCGACGGCGCGGCATTAAATGAATGCCGTTATCTTCGGAGAAGGAGGGCTCATCATGGCGTCTATCGCAATTCCGAAGCCGCGGCGTCGTTTCGGACCGGGAGCGGTCGGTGTCGCAGCCGTAATTGGCGCAGCCATTCTTGGCACGTCAGCGTGCGGACCGAAAGCCGGCGCGCCCGAAGCCAAGTTGAAATTCGCTGTCTCGTTTCCGGCCGAGAAGAGCGCCGAACCGCTTGACGGCCGCATCCTCCTCATGATCTCGAACGACGGGACGGCCGAGCCGCGCCGGCAGATAAGCGACGGCGCAAGAACGCAGCTCATTTTCGGCCTGGACGTGGACCAGCTCGCGCCCGGTCAGTCCGCCGTCGTCGACGCCTCGGCTTTCGGTTATCCCCTCCGCAATCTGTCCGAGATCCCGGCCGGCGAATACTATGTCCAGGCCCTCCTCAACCGCTACCAGACGTTCAAACGCGCGGACGGCCACACCGTTAAACTGCCGCCCGATCAGGGCGAGGGTCAGCGCTGGAACGCCAAGCCGGGGAATCTTTACAGCACGCCCGCGAAACTGATGGTCGACCCCGCAGCAGCAGAAACCATCCAGATCACGCTCGACCAGGAAATCCCGGCTATCGCTCCACCTCAGGATACGAAGTACATCCGTCACGAGCGCATCCAGAGCAAGCTCCTGACCGATTTCTGGGGAACGCCGATGTATCTCGGCGCCTGCATCCTGCTCCCCGAAGGCTTCGACGAGCATCCGGATGCTCGTTATCCACTGATCGTCTTCCACGGCCACTTCCCGTCTACCTTCGGCGGATTCCGGACGGAGCCTCCCGACCCGGACCTCAAGCCCGACTACAGCGAGCGCTTCCGTCTCGAAGGGTATAACAGGATCCAGGAAGAATACGCCTATCAATTTTATAAGGACTGGACGGGGCCGGATTTCCCGCGGGTCATCGCCATCGAGATCCAGCACGCCAATCCCTATTACGACGACTCCTACGCCGTCAATTCGGCCAACCTCGGTCCCTACGGCGACGCGATCGTCAAGGAGCTCATCCCCTATATCGAACAAAAATTCCGCGGGCTCGGCCAGGGCTGGGCGCGCTTCATGTACGGGGGTTCGACGGGGGGCTGGGAGGCGCTCGCCGCGCAGATTTTCTACCCCGACGATTTCAACGGCTGTGTGGCCGCCTGCCCCGACCCCATTGACTTCCGCGCCTACACGGTCGTCAATATCTATGACCACAAGAACGCCTATTTCGTGGACGCGCCCTGGAAGAAGACGCCGCGGCCCGGGACCCGCAATTACCTCGGAGAAGTCGGGACGACCCTCGAACAGGCCAACCTCCGGGAGCTGGCCATCGCCACGCACGGGCGGTCGGGCGAACAATGGGACATCTGGCAGGCCGTGTTCAGCCCCGTCGGTGAGGACGGCTACCCAAAACCCATTTGGGATAGGTTGACGGGCGAGATCGACCCCGCCGTGGCCGCGTACTGGAAAGAGCATTACGACCTCGGGGCCATCCTCCAGCGCGACTGGAAAACGCTCGGCCCCAAGCTCCAGGGCAAGATCAACATCTATGTCGGCGACATGGATAACTATTACCTCAACAACGCCGTCTACCTCGTCGAAGCCTTCCTCGAAACGACCACGGACCCCTATTATGGGGGAGACGTGGACTACGGCGACCGGGCCGAGCACTGCTGGAACGGGGACCAGACCCGGCCGAACGCGTTGTCGCGCCTCCGCTACCACCAGATGTACATCCCCAAGGCCGTCGAGCGGATGAGGAAGACCGCGCCCCTCGGCGCCGACCTCACCAGCTGGCGGTATTAGCCATATTCCAGCCGATCTCAATTTCGGCGGACTTCATCGTCGCGTAATCCTCCCCGAAATTGGGAGATGATGAGCCGCAAAGGTCTGACCTAGCGCTCAGCGGCGTCTGACACGGGGGACTGGGGTAAGCCTGATCCGACGGCGATACGCTTCAGGCCTAGAAAAAACCCTTGACAGAGGGCCGCGTGCTTTCTATATTAATATACGTGCAGGTTCTAGTTCTTTCGAAGTAAACCGAACGCATAGGTATAATTGTGAATAATAACGTCTTTACGCTGGCCGACGTCGTCCGGAAAGCGGGCGTCTCCGAGGGCGCGGTCGCCGAATGGATCAAGACCAAGCTCCTGCGTCCGGCGGGTTTCGCCGACGACAAGACACCTCTTTTCTCGGCCGGCGTCCTCGTCCGCATTATCTCCATCCGGAAGCTCGAGGAGCTCGGCTACGGGCTCGAGGCGATCCAGAAGATCGTCAAGAAGGTCGGCCTCCCCCAGGAGCGCGCCTTCGAGAAAGGGGAGCTCGACAAAGACCGCTTTCTCACCGTCGGGAACCTGGCCGAGCGATCCGGCGTGAGCCCGCGAACAATCAAACACTGGGAGGACAAGGGCATCATCGAGCCCGACATGCGGACCGAGGGGGGCTTCCGGCTCTACTCGGGCTCGTATGTCTTCCTCTGCAAGCTCATCCGCGACCTGCAGCTGTTCGGTTACACGCTCGAGCAGGTCAAGGTCGTTTCGGACGAGGTCCGCGTCCTCCTGGCGATCGAGGAGGACCTCAACGCGTTCCCCAAGGCCGAGGTGGACGCCAAGCTGACCTCCATGCTGACCGAGATCCAGGCCCTCTTCGACAAGATCAAGATGCTCAAGGACGGGATCGACCGCTGGGAAGACCTTCTCAAAAAAAAGAAAAAGGACATCTCGAGCCTCAGGGCGAAGAACCAGAAGCGCGGGAAAACGTCCGGAAAGGGCGGCCATGCCTAAGATCACTTTCATAGAACCGGGAGCGCCGAACCTCCACATCTTTTCCCAATTCCCCTTGCCCCGCCTGGGAACCCTCATCCTGGGGACGATGATGAGACGGCGCGGGTGGGAGGTCGAGGTCTTCGTGGAGGACCTCCGGCGGGTCGACTATGACGTCGTCGCCTCCTCGGCGCTCGTCGGCATCTCGACGATCACCTCGACGGCGCCCCGGGCCTACGCCATCGCCGACAAGGTGCGCGCCATGGGGATCCCCGTCATTATGGGCGGACCGCACGTGACCTACCTGGCCGACGAAGCCCTTGAGCACGCCGATTTCGTCATCCGGGGCGAAGGTGAAGAGGCCCTCACGGCGTTCATCGACGCCTGGGAGAACGGTCGCGACTTCGCCGCTGTCCCTAATCTCTCCCGTAAGATCGATGGCCGGGTCGTCCACAACCCGACGATGCCCCTGACCGCCAACCTGGATGCGATCCCGTACCCCGACTTCTCACTCCTCAAGCCCGACCCGACGCGCCGCAGGTTCAGGCCGCCGATTCCCGTCCAGACGTCGCGGGGATGCCCCTTCGATTGCTCGTTCTGCTCGGTGACCGGCATCTTCGGCAAGGCGTACCGCTTCCGCTCGACGGAGAACATCATCGAGGAACTGCGCCACTATGACCATCCGAAGAACTCGGTTTTTTTCTACGACGACAATTTTGCGGCCAACCGGGTCCGGACCAAGGAGCTTCTCCGGGCCATGATCCGCGAGCGCTTCCGGTTCTCCTGGACGACCCAGGTGCGGGCCGACGTCGCGCGCGACCTCGAGCTCGTGAAGCTCATGAAGAAGGCCGGCTGCCATACCCTCTACATCGGCTTCGAATCGGTCAATCCCCGCAGCCTCGAAAGCATGAAGAAAAAGCAGACCGTGGACGACCTCGTCCTGGCCTCCCGGGTCCTGCGCCGGCACCGGATCGGCATCCACGGCATGTTCGTCCTGGGGTTCGACCAGGACGACTGGAAGACCATCAAGAAAACGGTCAAATTCGCCAAGAAAACCCGCTTGGCCACAACCCAGTTCCTGATCTTGACGCCGCTGCCCGGGTCGGAGCTCTACGAAAAAATGGAGGCCGAGAACCGCCTCCGGTTCCGGGATTGGTCCCTCTACGACGCCCATCACGCCGTATTCGAGCCGGCCCGCCTCTCGATCTTCGACCTCCAGCGGGCCCAGATCTTCTGCCACAAGAAATTCTATTCCCTCAAACAGATGGCCCGCAAGCTCCTGGCCCGCCAGTGGCTTAGCGTGGGTGTCGCCCACTACGCCCGCAAACTCAACCGGATGTGGAAACGGCGCAACCGGACTTTCCTCCGGGTCGTCGAGCTGCTGCGGCCCCGTCAGGGCGCCAAGATCTCTATCGATTACCGGGAAGATATCCGTCTGTAGCGGTTGCGGGGGCGGGGTTTTTCCCGTTCTGGACTGAATCGACCGGTTTGTCTGCAGCCTGACATCCGGACCGCTCACCGTCAGCCAAAGAAATTCGCCAGGGCGCGGACGATGATATAAACGTAGAAGATGAAGCCGACGGACAGGACGGCCACGGAGAGGTAACTCGGCCGGAGCTCCTTGGGGAATTCCTTGTAGAGGACGAGGATCCCGATGACCGTGGCAAAGACCGAGACGACGAGGCTGACGAAGGACAGCATCGCCGAGTAGGTGACGAAGTTGAACGGGTTGATCCCATGGCCGAAATACTGCAGGGCGATGAGAACGAAGGAAATGACGAGGTAGATCCCCCACCAGATGAAGTAGATCTTCTTGATATTCGGCCGGCGGACGAAGGTCATCGTCGCGTCGGCGTTCTGCCTCACGACGGCCTCGGAAATGGACATCTGATTGTTGAAGAAGAACAGCCAGGCCATGACGAGGAACAGGACCGCGCCGAACGCGCCCAGGGGTTCCTTGAAGAACAGGGCCTGATGCTTGATGACGTCAAAACCGCTCGGCACGAGCCCCCGCGGCCTGAGGATCGAGTCCGAGAGCCCGACAACGATGAGGATGGTGAGCAGGCTGCCCAGGAAATAGGCCCCCCACAGGACGAGCTTTGACCGGCCGAGCCAGACCCGGAGCCGGGCGATGTTGGCGGGAGTGAATTCCGGGAAGAGGCCTTCCGAACGGATCTGGATGGCTTTCCCTCGCCCGCCAGGGATCGCACCACAATTGCAGGCCATTCCCCAGCCGGCATCCTTCATCCAATACGTGTACCAGAGAAGGGTCGGGCCGCCACCGACCCAGGACAGGGTCGAACCCAGGATCCACCAGTTCATCTTCTCCGGGATGTCCCAGAAAATGAGGTGCCGGCCGATCGTCGCGACGGTCCCGAGTTTGATCGTCGTCACGGCGACGATGATGAGGAGGACCCAGGCGAGGAGCGTCGCCGCGGTGGCGATGCGCTCGATCCACGACCGGGCGACCTTCGAGAAGAAGATCACGGCGAAAACGAGGAGGAACGAGACGTAAGCCCAGAAGACCGTCGCGACCTGCGTATTGACGGGCCATTTGACGAGCTCGATGAGCGCCGTGGCCGCGACACTCGCCCAGGCGGGGATGGCGAAGGCGATGAACATGAAGAAGGTGATGGAGATCAGCGCGCCTGTCGCGGAAATGATCCGGGCGTTGAACTTGACGCCGTGCTCGCCGCTGAGGACCGTCCAGCGGGCCATTTCCTGAGCCCAGACGGTTTGGAAGATGAGCGACAGGACCATCATCCCCACCCAGCCGGTGCCGAATTCGGCCGTGAGCCGGGGATAGAGGATGAGCTCGCTCGTCCCCAGGCCCAGGGCGATGGTCATCATGGCCGGGCCGATGTAGACCATGAACTTGCGGAAGGGCAGGGGTTCGGGGACGTCGGGATGGACTTCGACCGCGCGGCCGAGGACCTTCATCGCTCAGGCCTCCTTTCGGCGTCACGAGCCCAAAGCGCGACGGGCTTTAGGATGCTCGGCATCCCAGGAAGATATCACCGGCTCCCGAAAAACGTCAAGCAGGGCCGGGTCTGCCTCTGCTCGACAGACTTGCCTTTCCTCGCTGATTGGACTAGATAGGTACGAGGGGTCAGGTTATGAAGAGTGCAGCCATCACGAGCGCGATCCTTTTTTCCCTCTGGGCTTCCGCCGTCGCGGCGGCCGGCCAATTCCCGCCCGAGGAGGTCGCCCGCCGGGTCTATTGGGAAGATTTTCTGAAGACCGCCAAGGTCGTCGGCGCCGAAGACATCGGGGAGGGGGTCACTAAGCCGAAAAAACTCCTTCTCCGGAAGGGGGACGTGGAAGCCGCGGCCGTCTGGAAAAGGCCGGGCGGCACCGATGCGGGGCTCTTCGACAAATGGGAATGCGAGGTTGCCGCCTACCGGCTGGACAAGCTCCTGGGTCTCGGCCTCGTCCCGCCGACGATCGAGAGGCGATACCGGATGTACGCCGGGTCCCTCCAACTCTGGGCTAATTTGCCGAAGAGCGAGAGCGACATCGCCGGCGAAAAGGAATCCTTCCCTCCGGATCGGCTCGACCGTTACCGGAAGATCCGGGCCATCCAGCGGGCCTTCGATAGTCTCATCGGAAATTCCGACCGCTCGCTCCAGAATCTCCGCTATACGGGCGACGGACGCGTCATCCTCATCGACCATTCCCGAGCCTTTCGGTATGCTCCTCCATTTGGAGCGAAGCTCCTCTACGGGAAAAACGGCCTTCGGAACAAGGAGGAGTTCTGGCCCCTGCCCCGGCGGTTCGTCGAAAAGGTGAGGTCCTTGACCTTCGAGATGATCCGGAAGGCCGTCGAGAACTACCTGACGAGCTCGGAGATCGACGCCATTCTTGCCCGGCGGAAGCTCCTTCTCCAGGAACTCGACGAGCTCATCAGGGACAAGGGGGAGGAGGCGGTTCTCTACTGAACTCCGGCGAAAGGCTGCGGAGCTGTCGCCGCCGGGAACCTTGACGATCCGTTTCATCCCCGCCAAAAAACGGCCCTGACCCGCTGCGCTGGATTTCTAAAGAATGGCTGACCGCGGCGGGGTTAGGCCGGATCAGGAGAGACTTTTCTCCTTCGCTTGCCCCAGGCCGGGGTCGAGGCGGGAGATGAGGAAGTCGATCGCCGCGTCCAGTCGCTGTTCCAGGCCGTCCATCTCCTGACGAAGGGGGTTCTCTACCGTCGTAATTTCTTCCCTCAAGACGCTCACCTGTTCGGGATCGATGATCCGGTCGAGGCTCGGGAGCGGCTGCGTCCGGGGCAATGCTAGCCAAAGAACACCCAGCATGACGGCGGCGAAGACGGCGGCGAGCGCCGCGACGGGCATCCATCTCCGGATTTGACCGTGTCCGGGCTGCGGCTGCTCCCCGGCTGCCGATCTGAAGCGGATTCGCCGGCCTCGGGCCGTATCGGCTTGGTCAAAGGTGCGAAGGTCGGCGCGCTGTTCTCCCCACGACGACACGAGACGCGCGAATTCCAGGCATGAGGGACAGCGACGGAGGTGGCCTTCCGCCCAAGAGGGGAGGCGCCTGCCCGTGTCCTCCCGCCTCGATATCAGCCATTTTGTCAACGCGCAGAGCATCAGACCCTCCTACAAGAGCGGAACGTTCCGGCGCGTCGCCGGCCAGGGCTTCCGCTCCTCTTCCTTGACCGCGGCGGCCAGCTTCAGCCTCCCGCGATGGAGAATGACGCGGACATGGGCCGCCGGACGTTTCATCACCCGGGCGATCTCGGCTATCGAGAGGTCTTCGGCATACCGCAGCCAGAAAGCCTGGTACTGCTGCCTTGGGAGCCGGCTGGCCAGGGCCCAGAAATTCCGGACCTCCTCGCTGCGGACGAGAAGGTCCTCCGGACCCGAAGACCCGTCGACGGCCTCCGCCATGGCGGGGCCGGGCATTCTTCGGGTTCGGAAAAGGCTGACGGCCTGGCGGTGGGCGATGGTGTACAGCCACGTCGAAAACCGATAGCCGGCATCGAAGCGGGCAATGTTCTGGAACGCTTTCCGGAATGATTCCTGGACAAGGTCTTCGGCTTCCTCGTCGGACGCGGTTTTCGGTCGTAGAAAGCGGAACAGTCGCGGCGCGAACCGGCGGACCAGCTCCTCGAACGAGGCTTCGGAGCCCGCGGCCGACTCCGCGGCCAGCTTTTCGTCGGAAATTGCCCCGCGGGCGGTGTCTTCGGTCATCCTGACCGCGAATTCTAGCGCGCCGGAGCGCTTCCGTC
>Ga0299912_10001042_pt1 | contig 22390 bp, 18 predicted proteins | sample RVTome_2_FD_207667 | JGI IMG/M metagenome (GOLD analysis project Ga0299912, IMG submission 207667) | Soil microbial communities from uranium-contaminated site in the Upper Colorado River Basin, Wyoming, United States - RVT95D214 (version 2) ... | reverse complement strand
GCGCAATTTACCGCAATAAAAGGTTTGTCTTTCTTGTTGCTCGTATAATGCAGTGCTCGGGCTACTAATTCCTTTCCCGTGCCTGTTTCTCCATAAAGAAGGACGCTGCTAGAAGAATCGCGTATTATCTCAATTATATTATAAATTTTTTTCATTTGTGCAGTATTTCCGGTTAGCTGAACTTGGTTATTTTCTTCATGGAGTCTATTCTTCTGAAATTTCAATTCCTTTTTCAGATATCGCTGCTCTAATGCTCTCTCTATCGTGCTCTTGAGTTTTATATAATCTGGAGGTTTAATGAAGTAATAAGAGGCACCTTCTGTCATTGCAGTAACGGCGGATTCGACCGTACCGTAGGCAGTGAGAAAGATTACCGGGATATCAGAATGTTTTTTGGTAATATTATGAAAGAGCTGCATGCCGTCCATCCCAGGCATTTTTACATCTGTAATGATTAAATCTATATCTCCCCTTGAGATTCGTTTTATGGCTTTTTCAGCATCTATGGATTCAATAACGCGATAACCGGCATCTGAGAGAATTGCCGAAAGAACTTTTCTGGCATTCGGCTCATCGTCAACAACTAGAATATTTTTTTTTTCGATCATCATTGAATTACAGGGAGATAAAGCTTTGCGGTAGTCCCTATCCCTTTTTGACTTTCTATTTCGAGATGACCTCCGCTTGACCTGAGGATCTCTCGAGTGATAAAAAGACCTAACCCTTTTCCTTTGCTTCTTGATGATACAGGAACAGTCTGAGATAGGCCTTCAGGCATACCTCCACCGGTATCGGAAATCTCAATTAAAGAAAATTCATTATTTGACCGGACTGCAGGGTTGGATCTCACCAGCAACCTTCCACCCGATGGCATGGCCTCTATCGCGTTGTTGATAATATTCAGAATGGCATGCTCAAAATAGAAAGGGTTTATCATTACCGGTGAAATGTTCCCGTATTCAAAAATAGACTCTATCCCATGGGATTGAGCTGTGAGCGATATCATAATCGCGATCTTTTTCAAAACCGAGTTAAGGTCTGTTTTGTGCAGCCCTTTATCCACAATGGAGGTGCTGAGAAAATTAGCAATAAATTGGTCGAGACGCGATATCTCGTCTTCAATGATTTGTGTGAACTCTGTGAGTTTTTTTTCTCGGGCATATTTTTCTCTTATATATATAACCGCTCCCTTTATTGCATTTAAAGGGTTTCTTACACCATGTGCAAGGGTTGCCGCAACCTTGCCGATTTCTGTAAATCTGTCATATTGTTCAAAGTTTTGGTACGTGTCACAACTGAGACGGGGTTTGATTATTATTTGTGCACTGGTGATGTTGCCATTTTTGTCTTTGAGGGGAGAAATCTGAATATCTGCATAAGCTTTCTCACATAGACAGCACAACTGTTGTCCTTGAATTTTAACTGGTTTACCGCTTTTCAATACCAGTTTTACCGCATCCTCACCAGATTTGATTATAAGCGGCATTATCGCGTTATATCGGACACGCCTGTTTTTCGATAAAAGATCTTTATGTAATTTTTCAAACTCTTTATTCCACGATGTAATCCTGAGTTTATCATCTACAGTTAAAGCAAGACGTTCACTCTTTAACTTTTGCATAAGTATTTCGTTTTTCCCTTCTAAATTTACAAATTTACCTTATTATTATTATTTTAATGTTTTTTCTTAAAGAGTCAAGGGTAAATTATCGATTTTACAGTAAAAAAGACTATCGGGTATTTGATGCGCTCTGATGTTCAGACAATTATGTCGTAATAATTAAGAGAGTTATTATTAAGCGATTCACTTAAAAGTCATGTAGAAAGTGTTTCTTATAGAAACAGATTCATCATGGAATTAACTCAATGCATGGCACATACTAAGGAGTTCATAAGTAAAACCACATCATATGCGAATGTTGTCATTATCCGGCTTGACCGGATAATCTAGTCTTCTTCTGGATTCCCCGATCGGGTCGGGGAATGACGACTATGTGGCCTTAGTTATGAACTTATTAGTATATTCTTCTCCAAGATCTTCAGATTGATATTCAGTCTGGTTATAGACCAAGGAAAAATGCTTTTATTTCAATTTCTCTCACAGGAAAGTTACAGATACTCCTCTATTCCAGTCTGTGATCTCAGTCTCTGATAGATGATCTCGGCTATTTTACGGAGATTGACAGTGTCTTCCCTGTTATATGTTTTGAGCAGCTCAAGCGCCTCGTAGCTTCCCCTCTGACCATGTTCCCAGAGTTTTACCGCATCATATCCATCCATGTCCCTGACAGCCTCATCCCTTGTGATTCCGAGTTCTGCTTCGAGTTTCTTCAGTCCACCTTTGAAGCCGATTCTTTTCGCACCAAAGCAGATATCAAAATGGGGGATGTCAAACTTCAAGTTGGGCATAGACCTCATGAGAAATGGGATGTCAAATCCGGCACCATAAAATGTTATGAGATACTTATATTCGGAAAATTCTTTTTCGAGGCTCTCCGGGGTGAGGTTTTCATTCTTCAAAAAACATTTGTAATCAAACCCATTGTACATGCCGACCATGGTTACATAACCGCCGCTTCCGGGCATCAGACCGTTTGTTTCTATGTCAAGGCAGACGGCCTCTCCCTTGAATATTTCAAAAAGCCTCCAATGTTCTCTTCTCTTGACAATACTTGCGAAATATTCTGCATTGGCATTATCGAGTTCGCTGAGGGCGTCGGACAGACGTGAATCGAAGGAAATTTTCTTGCCGGGGCTTAAAAAGTTTATACCCGAGGAATCGATAAAATCAGCCCATGTAAGTATTCCTGCCCGCCATAGCTTTCTTTCAAGCTTTTTACCGATACCGTTTAATATGCTGAACGTGTTTCTTATCATATGATATCTATTAGATTTACGGTTTATTCAGTCAGAAAGATCTCTCACCTTCTGTAATCCCTCGATAGCACTTTTATTGAAGGTGTCGCTCCTGAGCGCCTTTTCAAAGGAAGACTTTGCCCTCAGAGTAAACCCAAGGTGCAGGTAAACGTAGCCAATTTCTGCCAGATACTCGGAATTATATGGATCAAGTTCTAAAGCTTTATTCAGGATCTTCCCTGCCTCATGGAACTTGTGTTCTTTTGCATATACGAGACCGAGGGAAAAGTAGTAAGCAGGCACCTTGCTGTCAAGGTAGGAAGCACGTCCGAAAAGCTCTTTTGCCTTGGCATACGATCCATTTCTGAATGCCTGTTCCCCTTCTTTGAATATTGACCTTGCCAGTTCGACATTGTTTGTCTGCAACTTCGCTGGCCTGATTGTCAGACTTTGATCATACTCCATTCTCAGCTTTGAATCTGATAAGACTTTGTATATTTCTGTCAACTGGGAAAAGATTGTATTCAATTTATTCTTTAAGGTGTCAGAGGACAAAAGTAAATGTTTATCGGGATGAAATTCTTTGGCTGCCGTATAATAAGACTTTTTTATTTTTTCCAGCGTTGCCCATTTGTCGACTCCCAGAATACTGTAATAGTCCGAAGAGCTAAGCTTGCCATAAACATCTTCAACTCTTTTTAAAAAGTCAGGATCAGCCTCCTCTTCCGGCTCCTTAAGTATCTCTTCATGTATTTTTTCCGCGGGTGATCCTGTCTCCTGTATGTCGATTAACCTTGTGCTGAGCAGGGCGTAAAGGGTTACCATTGTCTGAAAAGGATCTGATGTCGATACAGACAGTATTTCTTTTATGGTACGCTTTCCGTTGACGAAGGACAAGATATCCTTATCGGATTTTTCCAGGTTGATATCCTGGAATAAATCCAGGGGATCCATCGAATATCCTAATATCGTATCCAATGGTGGCATAACATTATTGATATATTGAGGGTTTTTTATTTTCTTTATCCCGCGGTAAATGAGATTTGCAGCACTGAGTTTCAGTTTTATGACCTTTTCTGAAATAAGCGGGCCTTCGATAAATGAGAAATTTCCGTCTTCCCACTGGAAGAGACTCACGATGATCTCTTCAACCTGATGTCGTACTGCCCAGATGATATCCTCTGATTTGATATACCCAAGTTCAACGAGAGTTGCAGCAGGACTTTTCCCTTTCTTCTTTGCGATATCGATAATCTGATAATATTGATCATTGGTTATTTTGCCTGCCCTGAGAAGAATTTCTATAAAACGGTCTTCCTCCTTGTTCGAGGTCGCAAAAACCATATCGCCGTTTCTGATATATATTCTCTTGATAGACGGGCCTTCCCTGATGTCGAGTATCCCATTTTTATCAGTTCTCTGCAGATCGATGAGCACATCGGCCAATGGATAGTACTTTAGAAAACCATGGATTGTTTTCTTCTCAATTCCCCCCTTGAGCTGTGAATCAGATTTCTGAGACCAAATAATAGTGCCTTCATCGTCAACTTGCAGGTCTTTAATTCTAAATTGTACGTCTGTCTCCAGGGTTACAGGTGGTGGGTTATCAATGAGGAAGCCGATGCCCTGCAAGGAATAATTGATGATTTCGGCCTTTATCGAGGTGTTTTTAAAAGATAAATAACAATCTGCTCTATGTTTATATCTTCTGAATCGCCGTTTGTCTTTATCTGATGACATCAGATAAGTATATTAGACCTATACAACCAAAATCAATGAAACCCGATTGTTACGAACCTTTTCATATCTTTGCATCAGGCAAATTCACTTTAACCACATCACCTTTTTCACCAAGCCTTCTGATTTCTTTGCCGTCAAAAAACAGCTTCACCCCACCGGCATTCCCGATTATAAGCGAGAACCCTTTTTTTGCCTGAAATTTTACAGACTCACCTGGATTTATCATTATCTCCTTATGACTATTTTCATCTATTTTGACAGAAAACCAGGTGGTATCCGTTGCCTTGATCTCAAGGGTATGAGGTGATTTTTCTGCCGGAAGTGTATCCTTATTTGTTTGTGCAACAGGAGGGAGCTCTTTGGGCATTTCAATAGGTGGCGGAGTCAGTTTCCTTTCGGTTTCCGAAGAAGTCCGGGTATCCCATTTTTCCTTTGTGGTGAACGACGAGATAACAAAAACCATAACTATAACAAAAACCGCAAAGAGGGAGGGAATTACTATATACCTGGTCTTAAAACTTTTTTTCGGTACGATCTCCTGTTCGGGAATTTCCCTGTTTTCTTTTGGGGATACCTGTTGAACATAGGCATTTAAAGCTATTTCCGGATCTATCTGCAAGTGGTCGGCATATTCGCGGATATAGCCTTTTACATAAACAGGTTCAGGAAGCTTTTCAAAAGCGCCTTCTTCGATCGCCCTGAGGTAATCGTGTTTTATTCTGAGAATATTTGAGATTTCCCGGAGATCCTGCCCTAATTCTTCGCGCCTTTTCTTTAGTATCTCCCCTACCAACAATCCTCCCTTGTGCAACTATTGGATAGTTACTAAGACGGCTATAAGTAAGGATACATGACTGTCATTGCCCGACCCCCGATCGCAGTCGAGGGCATGCTTGATCGGGCAATCCAGAGAAAGGCACTGGATTCACCGGTCATCCGTCTTACGTCCGTCAGTACTTAAGACGGATGACGGCCGGAGAATGACAAACAGACGAAACTATGTCGCCATACTAACGACCGCATTAACATAATGATAACATATGATCAGTCTGAGGGCAAACTCGGAGGACTGCTGCAGGTTGCTCTATGCTATCATAATTAAAGATGAACAGGGTAGTTGTGACAGGAATAGGCGCTGTGAGCCCGATCGGGAATTCCCTTTATGAGTCCTGGGTTTCGGTAAAATCAGGGATATCCGGCATCATGCCCCTTACAAGATTTGATGCCTCTGATATGAAACAGAGGGTTGCGGGAGAGGTGAAAGGGTTCGAAGCAGAAAAGTATCTTTCACGCAAAGAAATAAACCGTCTTGACCTGTTTGTACACTATGCTGTTGCTGCGGCTGTGATGGCTGCAGAAGATGCTGGACTAGTAGAACTGAAGTATGAAGTAAGCAGTAAGCAGTCAAATCCCCCCTCACCCCCCTTTGCAGAAGGGGGGAAGGGCGGGATTACTTACTCATCACTCATCACTCATCACTCATCACTCTCATCAGCAGGGGTTATTATCGGTTCAAGCCGGGGAGGTATAAGCACCTTAGAAAAAGAGATACACAAAATATATTCTTCACGCTTAACGCCTCACGCTTCACGGACATCTGCCTATCTCATGCCTTCAACAACAATAAGTATGGCCTCTTCTTATATCGCACAGAAATTGGGTATAAAAGGTTACTGTCTCGGTATATCCAATGCATGCGCTTCAGGCACAAATGCAATCGGTGAGGCATACCGGTTAATCAGGTCAGGTTACAGGTATCCAGTCCTGTGCGGAGGGGCCGAAGCTCCGTTATGCAGAATTTGCGTTGAAGGTTATGGTTCATCCGGAGCTTTGTCCAGTGTCTGCGATTCCTCTGCGAGCAGGCCATTTGACAGAACAAGGGATGGTTTTGTCCTTGCAGAAGGAGCATGTATCCTGGTTCTGGAAGACTTAAAACATGCTTTGAAGAGAGGCGCGAAAATCTACGGAGAGATTATAGGTTATGGAAATACAACCGATGCATTCCACCAGACAATACCATCATCAGAAGGAGAGGCAAGGGCAATAAAGATGGCAATCAAACAGGCGGGACTGAACCAAGGAGATATTAATTTCATCAATGCTCATGGCACCTCCACTCCCCTCGGTGACAGGGCAGAGACCGAGGCGATAAAGCTGTCGTTCGGCGAGCATGCATATCGGGTCCCTGTAACTTCAGTTAAGTCCATGACAGGCCATATGCTTGCTGCATCCGGGGCACTTGAAGCAGCCTTTACATTAAAGAGCATGAATGAGGGGATTATTCCGCCGACAATAAATTTGAAAGAGAGGGATCCTGAATGTGATCTCGATTATGTGACTGAAGCAAGAAAAGCCGGGATGGAATATGCAATATCTCACTCATTCGGTTTCGGGGGATTGAATGCCGTTCTGGTTTTCAGACGGCTGGATTCCTGAACTCCCCCATCGCTTCGTCCTCAGGACTATCAGCCTGGTTCCTGTATTTGGGCGAAAAATGCATAACTACAAGATTCTTTACCCCTGCCTTGCGTGCAATCATTCCGGTTATCTTAGACGTGAGATGGAATCTCTCCAGAGCCCTGTCCTTGTCCTTTTCCATAAAGTAGGCCTCGCAGTATAAGGTATCGGAACCCCGAACAAAGTCAATGATCTTCCCGATATTCTCATCATTCATTGAAACGTCAGTCACATAAGAGATCTTCTGGCCTTTTGTTATCTTTGCTACATCGCTTAATTCCTTCAGTGTATATTTCCTTTGTGAAATAATAAATTCCGTATCCCCTGATCTTTTTTCCCTGATGGCGTTTTTCAATTCCGAAAGCCATGGCCCGACAGGAAGACCCATATCATTCAGGGAGGCCTTGTTGATATTGATATGATATTCCTCATCAAGTGAGAAACCGAGGCACGGCACCTGATGGTCCAACTGCACGGCATTTACAGCAAAGAGAGGCTCTTTCAGGAGAACACCTCTAAATTCGTACACGTTATTATCCAATCTCTGAAAACATTTTTCAGCGTGAAAACTCGACGAGAGTATTCTGTCTTTGTCCACGGAAAAGACCTCCAGTCTTAGCGGGTATTCCCTGATGAGGTTCCATGTGTAGCCTTTCAGTTTGCCTTCAACGCAATCTGCTATATTCGAAGGGCCATAGACCCTGAGAGGGGTTTCACGCCTTAATAGTGCCCTGATGAGTATGTCGAATCCTATGAAATGATCTACATGGGTATGGGTTATAAACACGTCCGTAATCTTCTGCAGATCGCCGGGATTCAGTCTGGCGATATTTCCTGCATCGAATAACAACGCCCTTTTTTCTCTGATGATCCTGACGTACAGAGAGGGATCTTCAAACGGATTATTTACAAGGGTGTGAATGAATGTAGGTTTCATGAGTGATTATATATCATTGTGATATAATATACCAAAATTTGCGGAGCTGTATAAGCATAGAGCAAATAGCAAAGATCACAGAGCGAATGATACAAGATCTTTATTTTTAATAACTCTTTGCCCTTAGCTCTAAGCTATAAAGTGGAGGAAATATGTCTGAGCTTAGGAAGGATCCGATATCCGGTCGCTGGGTTATTATTTCTATAGAAAGAGGCAAGAGACCAACAGATTTCGTTTCGCCTTCCCAGAGGAAGAAAGGGGGGTTTTGCCCCTTCTGTCCAGGAAACGAATATACGACGCCGTCAGAGATAATAGCTTTTCGACCTTCCGGTTCAAAGCCGAATTCTACAGGCTGGACATTAAGGGTCATGCCGAACAAGTTCCCGGCGCTTCAGATTTATGGAGACCTCGGTAAGACCGGGGAAGGGATTTTCGATAAAATGAACGGAATAGGTGCTCACGAGGTCATTGTTGAAACGCCTGATCATATGGAATCCCTGGCGACAATGCCTCAGAAACAAGTTGAAGACGCACTGTGGGCGTATTATCTCAGGCTGACAGACCTCAAAAAAGATAAACGTTTTAAATATGTTCTGATTTTCAAGAATGAAGGTGACGCTGCAGGTGCTTCTCTCGAACACTCACATACCCAGCTGATTGCGTTGCCGATCATACCCAAACTGGTCAAGGAAGAGACGGATGCTGCAAAGCGGTATTACGATTTGAAGGAGAGATGTATCTTCTGTGACGTTATCAATCAGGAACTCGAATTCAAGAAAAGGGTGATATACGAGAATGCACGATATGTAGCACTTGCACCGTTTGCCCCGAGCGCTCCGTTTGAGACATGGATATTGCCCAAGAAACATGAATCAAGCTTTTGTCCTCCTGATAGCAATTTTACACCGCTGGCTGAGATAATCCAGGTGGTTCTTAAACAGATCGACAAGATACTCGATATCCCTCCCTATAATTTTGTCCTCCATACATCTCCTTTCACAGAGGAGGAAAATGATTATTACCATTGGCATTTAGAGCTTGTACCAAAACTCACGAAAATAGCAGGTTTTGAATGGGGTTCAGGGTTCTATATCAATCCGACGACTCCCGAGGAATCGGCTAAGTTCATGAGAGAGGCAAAAATATGAAAATACTCATGGCTGCTCCAGAGGCCGTTCCATATGTAAAGACAGGCGGACTTGCAGACGTTGCCGGAGCCCTGTGCAAGGAATTCAGGAAAATAAAACATGATGCGCGTATTATCCTGCCCCTGTATAAGAAAATAAAAGAAAGCAAGTTGATGCTGAAGGATACAGGTATTACGATCAAAGTTCCGGTAGGAGACAGGAATATTAAGGGCAGGATATTCAGTGATGCGTCTTCAAATATTTTCATCGGGTGTGATGAATTTTTTGACAGGAAGGAACTCTACGGAACGCCGGAAGGAGATTACGGCGATAACGCATCGAGATTCATATTTTTTTCGAGGGGAATACTGGAAACGTGCAAGGCATTGAATTTCAAACCGGATATCATACACTGCCATGACTGGCAGACCGGGCTTGTACCACTCTATCTGAAAACAGTATATAAGGCGGAAAAATTTTTTAAGAATACAGCTACGATGCTTACCATACATAACATCGGCTATCAGGGTCTTTTCCCTGCATCAGAAATGCCGCTGACAAATCTCGGATGGAAACTGTTTACCCCGGATGGGATAGAGTTCTACGGAAAGATGAATTTCCTCAAGTCTGGCATTATTTCTGCGGATATCCTGAATACCGTGAGCAGTACATATGCAATGGAGATCTTCAGCAGAGAGTACAGTTTTGGTCTTGACGGTGTATTAAGCACCAGGGGAAGGGATCTTTACGGTGTCATCAATGGACTGGATTACGAGGAATGGGATCCGTCACAGGATATATTATTGCCTGCCGGCTATCGCCATGATGACCTTTCAGGAAAAGCTGTCTGCAAGAAAGAACTTATCCGTTCGTTGTTCAACCCTGCAGATATTTCCAGTGCTGAGCGAATGCCCCTTATCGGGATTGTCGGAAGGCTTTCAGAGCAGAAAGGATTAGACTTAGTACTGGGATCCATGCCTGAACTGTTGTCTTTTGGTGTAAAGCTTGCTATTCTGGGTAAAGGAGATGAAGTATTTCAAAGAGGTTTGTCAGTGGCAGCGGAGAAATTTAAAGGCATGGTTTCGGTTACCATAGGATTCAGCGATCAACTTGCACACATGATTTATGCAGGTTCAGACTTTTTCCTTATGCCGTCGAAATATGAACCGTGCGGACTCGGACAGCTCATTTCTCTGAAATACGGCTCCATCCCGATAGCGAGAAAGACGGGCGGACTTGCAGATACCGTGGAGGATTTTAACCCTTTAACCTCAAGAGGTACGGGCTTTCTCTTTTCTGATTACACGCCTTCTGCCATGATGGATGCTGTAAAGAGGGCATTTTGCGTTTACACGGATAAGGATAAGTTGAAAAAGATGATTGCAGATGGGATGAAGGTGGATTTTTCATGGAAGAAATCGGCGGGGAAATATATTGAACTGTATGGCAATGCTCGCAGGAAACGGAGGATTTAGAAGGTATCGCTGATGGATATAGCAGACAGAGAAAAATTTACAGAAGTACTCTTTGAAAACATCCGTGACGGTATTCTGATACTCGACAGAAATTACAGGATAATGGCAGTCAACAATGCTATCCAGAAATGGATAGAAAGGCCTGCGGCTGACCTTATGGATAAAGACTGTGTGGAAGTTTTCCACGATAAAAACTGGGTATGTCCGCACTGTGCAGCAAAAGTTACCTTTGAAACAGGGGATGTCAATATTGTGACACAGAAGATCACGCATAATGAGTCTACACGTTATGCCGAAATCTCGGCATACCCTATACAGGACAGCGTCGGGGTTGTTATAGAATGTGTCGTATTTATCCAGGACATAACCGACAGGATGCTCTGCCATGACGAGGTACTGAAACTTTATAATGAAGTTGCCCTGACGAAGGATTATCTTGAGGGCATCATAGAGAATTCGGCAGATGCGATCGTCTCCTCTGATCTTAACGGCATTATTACATCCTGGAACAGCGGTGCGGAGAGAATATATGGATTTACCAAGGAAGAGGCTATGGGAAAATTTTTACCATTTGTTCCAGACTTCCTCATTGATCCCGAATGGGAAAACAACAAGAGGATAATAACCGGTGAGGTACTTAAGAGGATCGAAACGTTCAGGAAAAGGAAAGATGGCTCGATTATATCGATCAGTCTGACTCTATCGCCGATAAAAAATACAGTGGGTGATGTTATCGGTATAAGCGGCATATCGAGGGACATATCCGAGAAAAAGAACGTCGAAAAAGAGCTGGTCAGGAGAAATCAGGAACTTTCGAGACTTTTTTTTATCAGTTCTGCCATGAGGGGAACCCTTGACCTTGACAGGCTATTGAGGATGGTTCTGACTGCTGTTACGATGGGAGATGGCCTCGGTTTCAACCGTGCGATCCTTTTTTTTGTTGATGAAGACAGGAATGTATTGAGAGGGGCAATGGGTGTCGGACCTGCAAGCCACGAAGAGGCTTTTCATATATGGGACAGGCTCTCGCTGGAGAAAAAGACTTTGCCGGACATCATGCAAGATATTGAGATAGGGCCCCTGAGGAAGGATTCTTTTTTTGACAGGCTCAGTATGGGAATAGAGATACCTTTGACGGAAAAGACGATAATCACGAAAGCTGTCAATGAGAAAAAGCTTTTCAATATTGATGATGTGGAAAAGGAACCGCTTTCTGACACAGTACTTATTCAGCAATTGGGCACTCAGGCATATGCAGCAGTCCCCCTGATATCAAGGAACAAGGTTCTCGGTGTTCTCTGGGTGGACAACTATTTTAACAGAAGACCTGTTACAGAAGAGGATATGAGATTTCTGACTGCATTTTCGAACCATGTTGCATCAGCCATAGAAAATGCAAGACTGTTTGAAAGAGTGAAATTTGCTGAGCAGGAGCTGGAGAATATATTTGAATCCATATCTGATATGGTTTACTTTGTCGGTCGGGATTATGTGGTGAAGAATATTAACAAGGCCGTCAGTAACAGATTAGGTAAACCCCCTAAGGATATTATCGGAAAGAAATGCTATGAGGTATTTCATGGCACCAAACAGCCTTTGTCGGAATGCCCCCATCAGAAGACTGTTGAAAAACGGGAGGCATTTGTGGAAGAGGTTGAAGATTCTTATCTGGGCGGCACCTTCATTACTTCAAGCTCCCCGATTTTCGATATCTCGGGAGAGTTTATCGGCACGGTGAATGTCGTCAGCGACATAACAGAACTGAAAAACCTGCGCGAGAGGGTTATCAAGACAGACAGGATGGCCGCTCTCGGAGAGGTTGCAGCAAGAGTCGCCCACGAGATACGGAATCCGCTTGTCTCTCTCGGAGGATTTGCGCGGAGGCTGGAAAAAAAGCTGGACGGCAATCTGAAGGAATATGCAGACATCATTGCGAAAGAGGTCGGGAGACTGGAAGGCATACTGAATGAAATCCTGAGTTTTGTGAAGGAAACAAGGATCAACAAGGAAATAGTCAGTTCAAACAATATCATAGATGAAGTTATCTCTCTCATCTGGTCCGAGATTGATGACAGGGGTATTGTCCTTGTCAAGGAATATAGTGAACCCATTGAGCTATTCGTAGACCCGAACAGGATCAAGGACGCCCTGCTCAATATACTTACCAATGCGGTTCAGGCTGTAGGGAGCAACGGTACGATCTCCGTAAAGACATATTTCAGGAACGGTGCCTGCATATTTGAAATAAAGGATACCGGACCGGGGATAGCTGAAGAAGATTTGACATATATATTTGATCCCTTTTTTACGACAAAGAAGTCAGGTACCGGACTCGGTCTTACGATAACACACAGGATCATAGAAGAACACGACGGGAGTATAGAGGTGGAAAGCAAACCGGGTGCAGGGAGCACCTTTAGGGTGTTAATTCCATTGCAAAAGAGAAGTGATACATAGGAGGGAGGAGTTATATGAAAATACTTATTGTTGATGACGACCTTCATATTCAGAGGCTTTATAAGGAGGAGTTTGAAGATGAGGGCTACGAGGTCGTTGTGGCATCCAATGGGCAGGAGGCAATGGAGATGTTCGATAAAGAAAACCCCGATATTGTTACGCTCGACATATTATTGCCTGATGTAGACGGCATCCGCATCCTGCGGCAGATGAAAGAAAAGAATCCTAAAGTACCCGTCATTATGTCTACTGCCTATGATTACCGTGATGATTTTGCTGTATGGGCTTCCGAGGCTTATATTGTAAAGTCATCAGACCTCGAAGAGCTGAAATCCATGATAAAGAAGCTGGTTGTTAAGTAGTCATGAAGCGTGAAATCTATCTTGAGAGCACACCCTTACAGGAGGCAATCTCAAAATGGCTTGGAAGGCTTGAATCCGAAGGTGTTCTCAAGCCGTTTCCGGGCGAAAAAACCGCTGTTAGAGATTCACTTCAAAGAGTAACTGCTGAAGCAGTAATTGCAGGAATATCCTCTCCTTTTTATCACTCGTCAGCTATGGATGGTTACGCTGTCCGGTTTGCAGATACGTTTGGTGCTTCAGAAAGAACCCCAAAAAGGCTGAAAGTCCGGGAACAGGCTGTTTATGTTGATACAGGCGATCCGATACCTGACGGTTTTAATGCGGTAATAATGATAGAGGATGTGAATATCGTCAGTGATCAACAGTCAGCAGCCATCGGTCAGCAGGCAGAATTCATAGAAATCATCGCGCCCGCAACTCCATGGCAGCATATAAGAGTTATCGGTGAGGACATTGTGGCAACTGAATTGATACTGCCTGAAAATCAGAGGATAAGACCTGTCGACATGGGTGCGATGCTTGCAGGCGGTCATGTCAATGTGATGGTAAGAAGGAGACCTAAGGTTGTTATCATTCCAACAGGTACCGAGATTGTTGAACCGGGTTCCGATTTAAAGAAAGGTGATATTATCGAATTCAACTCAAGAATCCTCGGAGGGCTCGTATCTGAATGGGGTGGTGAACCTGTCAGGTTCGGCATTGTTCCAGATAATCTTGAAGAATTGAAAAGGGCAATACAGAAGGCCCATGATGAGGGAGACCTGATAGTTATTAATGCCGGTGCATCTGCCGGCTCAGAAGACTTCACCGTACAGGCAATCAGCGAACTTGGAGAAGTGATATTGCACGGAGTCAGTATAAAACCGGGCAAGCCGGTTATTCTGGGATGGGTAAAGGGAAAACCCGTCATCGGTATCCCCGGTTATCCTGTATCTGCTTATATAACGTTTACGTTATTTGCCATGCCCCTTCTTTACAGATGGCAGGGGCTTAAGATCGAAGAACCGGAGATACTCAGGGCAAAGCTTTCCAGACAGGTTGCATCTCCTCTCGGTCAGGAAGAGTTCATGAGATTAAAGGTCGGAAAGGTCGGCGATAATTTTATTGCAACGCCGATCAGCCGCGGCGCAGGAGTATTGATGTCTCTTGTCCGTGCTGATGGTTTTGTAAGAATACCGGCAATGTCAGAAGGCATGGGTGCAGGATCGCTGATAGATGTCGAGCTTATGAGATCCAGAGACGATATCGAGAATACTATAGTCTGTATCGGAAGCCATGACAATGCCCTTGATCTGCTGGCAAATATTTTAAAGAAAAGATACCCGGGAACCTCACTCTCTTCAGCTCATGTGGGATCAATGGGAGGCCTGATAGCCTTAAAAAGGGGTGAGGCGCATCTGGCAGGAACTCACCTCCTCGATGAGGAGACAGGTGAATATAACATAACATTCATAAGGAAATTGCTTTCCGATAAAAAGATTTATCTCATAAACCTTGTTTACAGGGAGCAGGGACTCCTTGTTCCGAGGGGCAATCCCAAGAACATAAAGGGATTTGAAGACCTGACAAGGGACGATGTTATTTTTGTGAACAGACAGTCCGGTGCGGGAACGCGGCTCCTCACGGACAAATGCTTGAGAGACCTGGGATTAAGAGCGGAAGATGTAAGAGGGTATGAAAGAGAGGAATATACACACATGGGTGTTGCCTCTGCAGTGCTGACGGGAATTGCCGATACAGGGCTTGCAATCCTGGCATCTGCAAGGGCACTGAACCTGGACTTTATCCCTGTCGCAAAGGAGAGATATGACCTCGCTATACCTCAGGAATTTTTCGAAACAGATCTGCTTCAGCGTCTTATAGGTATTATTCAGGAAGATATTGAATTCAGGGAGACGGTAAAAGGTCTCGGCGGATATGATGTTTCAGATATGGGCAAGGTGATGTTCGAAAACTAACTATCCTTCCGCCCCTGGTTCATCTTTCGCCTCATTCCCTTCAAGAAGTCTTTTTGCTCCGATAAATCTCTTGATATAATATGGTGTGTCAAGGCTGTCTATCGTTACTTTCTTACTCCTTGATGAGGCGTGGATAAAAAGGTTATTGCCGAGATAAATCCCTACGTGAGAAGGAAAGGATGCATACGTTCTGAAAAATACAAGATCTCCAATTGAAAGCTCATTTGCATCAACAGGCATTCCTTCCTCGAACTGCTGTCTTGCAGAACGGGGCAGATCAATGCCGATCAGGCTGTAAACCTTTTTTACATACGCAGAACAATCGATTCCCAGAAGGCTGTTACCGCCGAACCGGTAAGGTATGTCCAGTAATTTTTTGGCAAAGAGGATGAGCCGGTCCTGCGTACCTATTTTGCTGATTTCTTCAGATGCTGTAACTTTTTCCATCTCATGTTCATCGGGAGCCTGTGAAAGTATCGCATCAAAAGTTTTCTGTTCTTTTGTCTCTGTTTCTGCCTTTAAAAGGATTTTCTGGCCTATATGCAAAGCATCTGTTTCAAGACTGTTGATTTCCATTAGTTCATCCGGGCCGAGATCGTATCTTCTCGCGATATTCCAGATTGTATCGCCTTTTCTTACTGTGTAATTCTTTGCCTCATATTGTTTAACGATTTGTTTGACGATAATCTGCTGCCCTATTTTCAGTTTTGCCGACCTGAGGTTATTGATTTCCTTGAGTTCATCAACCGGCACCGAGTATTTTTTTGATATAGCTGATAAGGTGTCACCCTTCCTTACGATGTGAACAAAAGAATCCCCATGCATTTTTACCGGTCTGACGCTTTTATGAACGGATGATTTCTCTTTACGACTGACAAGTTTTTTGTCTTTTTCTTTTGTATGCTTATTTTGGGGAGAACAATCCTTCATATTAGACGGAATGGTTATCTTGACTCCGGGTTTGAGGTTGCGGGGGGCCAGATTGTTCGCTTTAATAATGTCCCGCGGTTTGACCTTGAACTTCTTTGCTATATCGTAAGGATTGTCGCCCTTTTTTATTACATACGTCGTATCGGCATTACTGGTACCGGCAAACAGGAAGACTGTTACGATGACAACAGTAAAAAGCAAAATGGACCTCCTCATGCCACCTCCTAACATTAGGCTGCCTCCTCACGAATAAGGTCTTTCAGCGTAGGCAGTTCTGTAAGATCTTTCAACCCGAAATACTGCAAGAAATCCCTTGTCGTGCCGTAAAGAAAAGGTCTCCCGGGTGCTTCCTTACGGCCCATGATTTTTATAAGCCTCTTTTCATAAAGGGTTCTGATAGCGCTGTCAGAATTGACGCCCCTGATCTGTTCGATCTCTGCCCTTATTATCGGTTGCTTATACGCTATTATGGCGAGAGTTTCGAGTGCGGGCATTGACAGTTTGCTCGATATATGCGTGCTTTTGAATTTTTTTACCAACTCCGCGTAATCAGGATTTGTCACCATCTGGTAACCGCCGGCGATCTCGGCGATCAGCATGCCCATATTCCTTTCGCTGTACTCTGCCATTAACTCTCCCATCAGTCTTTTTATTTCCGACTCCGGGATTTCCATCACATCCTTTAACGCAGAGGCTGCAATCACATCTCCGTAAAGAAAGAGAATCGCTTCAAGCGCATATTTTTTTTCTCTGTCTTCCATCATGAAACCTTTATAAATGTACCAAAAAATACAGATAAATTCAATTCTTTTCTTTAGTGATGTCTTCTCTGACGATTTTTCTGGTTTGCTTCTTTAATCGCTTTCTGTCATATCCTTTCTCCCCTTTTCTGGTTGTAACCGGATAGCTTCCGAGTTTCAGAACTGCCTCAATTGGTAAGCGGTGTTTTGGTTTTTTCTTTTTCGGTTTTTTCATCTGCTGGATTTTTACATATATTATAACAACAAGACAACACAATGGCTGTTTCAGACCTTGCTGAAAAAAGGCATAAACCGATGGGGGACATTACCTATAATTTATCAATTGCTATATCTATATATTAATTAAAATTTATTGAATATTTAAATGATTATATATAATAAATTAAGATATATTGAAGCATGTGCTTAATATATTATATTATATACAGAGGTTATTAATAATGTCTGACTATGGACGCTTAATGGTCGTTGATGATGATATCGATTCACTGACCCCGATTTGCGATTTACTATCAAAGTACGGGTATCTCGTAGCAGGATACACATCAGGAAAAGATGCCCTTGAGGAAATGAAGGATCAGAATTTCGATCTGCTTCTGACAGACCTTGTTATGCCCGAAATGGACGGGATAACCCTGCTGAGAGAAGCGCTTGAAATAGACCCGTTTATTCTCGGAATCATTATTACCGGAAAAGGGACTATTCAGTCCGCCGTGAAGGCGATGAAGGTTGGTGCATTCGATTATGTATTAAAACCTATCGACCTTGGGATGCTGAAGCAGATTTTATTCCGTGCAATGGAGGTCCGGCGTCTGCGGGAGGCAGAAAATAAATATCGTTCCATATTTGAAAATGCCGTTGGCGGCATTTACCAGATGAGTCCTGAAGGAAAGTATATTACTGCAAACACAGCACTTGCAAGAATCCTCGGCTATGAATCACCGGACGATCTGACCAGAAATATTTCAATCATCGGTAGTCAACTGCATGTTCAGCCCGACCGCCATGCAGAGTTCATTCGTTTGATACATGAGAATAACGGTATATCAGGATTTGAGTCAGAGGTCTATCGCAACGACGGGAAAAAGATATGGATTTCGGAAAATGCCCATGCCGTACATGATGTAAACGGCAAGATACTCTATTATGAAGGCACGATTGAAGATATAACGGAACGAAAGCACGCAGAAGATCAGTTAAGAAGTTCGCGCGAACAATTGCGCAATCTCTCTGCGCATCTCCAATCCGCGAGGGAGAAGGAGAGGATGTATATCGCCCGTGAGATTCACGATGAATTAGGACAGATGCTGACGGCATTAAAGCTGGATATATCCTTGTTGAACAGCAAGATACCCAAGGATCAAAAAACACTCCTTGCCAAGACAAAATCAATGTCTGATCTGATCGATAATGCCGTCAAGACAGTGCAGAGGATCTCAGCTGAATTGAGGCCGGGATTATTGGATGACCTTGGACTTGCTGCTGCAATTGAATGGCAGTTAGGAGAGTTTCAAACAAGGTCGGGAATTCATTGCAAGCTGAAAGTGAACTCCGAGGAAATTATTTTAGACCAGGATTGTTCTACGGCAATATACCGTATTCTTCAGGAAGCATTGACGAATATTGCCAGGCATGCAAATGCGACGACTGTAAAAGTCAGCTTGAGAAGAATCGCTGACAAGATAGAACTGATGGTTACGGACAATGGGAAAGGAATTACGGAAGAGGAGATTTCAGGAACAAAATCATTCGGACTGATCGGGATACGGGAACGTGCCCATCTCCTGGGGGGTGAGATAAAAATTATTGGTATACGGGGAGAGGGGACTACGGTCAGGGCGAATATCCCGTGTAAGGAGGAGACGGAATTATGATTAAAATACTCATCGCTGACGATCATGCAATTGTCCGGAGGGGATTAAAGGAGATCATTTCCGAAACACCGGACATGCTCGTTGCTGCCGAAGCAGACAGCGGTTTTGCAGCAATCCAGAAGATGGAAAAAAATAACTATGATGTAATCTTATTGGATATTGCCATGCCCGGACAAAGTGGACTCGATGTACTCAAGCAAATAAAAAGAAAAAATCCGAAACAGCCTATTCTCATGTTGAGTGTTCATCCTGAAGAACAGTATGCGGTAAGGTCTTTAAGGGCTGGCGCTTCAGGGTATCTGACAAAAGGAAGTGCGCCGGATGAGTTGATTGCAGCAATACGAAAGATTTCAAAAGGCGGGAAGTTCGTGAATGCTTCGCTTGCCGAGAGACTGGCTTACGAGCTGGAACCTTACACGGACAAACCGCGTCATGAAATGCTCTCAGACCGTGAATATCAGGTTATGTGCATGTTTGCTTCCGGCAAGACGCTGAAAGAAATTGCCGAAGAGCTATTACTGAGCATACAGACGATCAGTACTTACAAGACACGCATTCTGGAAAAAATGGGAATGAATTCCGTTGCTGAAGTCATACGTTATGCCGTGAAATGCGGACTAATCGAATAAAATTGTAGTAAAAATACTACAAAAAGAATAGATATTCTACGATATTATTTTAGATTGTATTTTGTTATTCTGTTATTTAGATAAGATGAGCTTATGATATGGTAAAGTCTGAATTGGGACAAGTACTGATTTTCGGCGATAATGCCGAGTTTATAACTTCTCTTTGCGATATTCTTGCAAAGTCCGGTTATCAAGCTTTTAGCTGTACCATGTGGGAAAATGCGCTGGAAGCATTGAAGGCGCATGATTTTGACCTGTTCCTGATAGACGTAAGCATGCCCGATATGGACGGTATTGCATTGCTCAGAGGGGCGATGACGCTAAACGCTCATTTAATGAGCATTATTATTACAGATCAGAAGACCATTCAGAGTTCTATAAAAACTATGGGAATAAATGTTTTCGATTATATCTTAAAACCATTCAATGTAGAGGAACTCATGACAAAGATATCGAAGGCTATAGAAGTCGGGCGCTTGCGGAAAACAGGAGAAATGTACCGTTCCATATTTGAAAACGCAGTCGAAGGCATTTACCTTATGACGAACGAAGAACGGTATCTTACAGCAAATCATGCGCTGGCACAAATATTGGGATATGAGTCCCCTGATGAACTCATAACTGATCTCAATAAAACCGAAAATCAACTGTACGTCCAGCCTGATCACCGTCCAAAGGTTTTATCACTGACACAGAAAATAGATGTCATTTCAGGATTAGAATCACAGGTTTTCCGCAGGGACGGCAGCAAAGTCTGGATTTCGGAAAATGTACGCGCTGTCCGGGATATAGACGGTCATTTGCTGTACTATAGGGGAACTGTTGAAGATATAAGCAAGAAAAAACAGGCGATGGAGGAACTGTTCGAGACAGAGACGCATCTCCGGCAATGCGCTGAAAATGCCGAAAAAAATAAAGAAATATTTTTGGACATAATCGATGATGTCCATGACTCATACAAACAGCTTGAAAATCTCTTTATCAACTTTGTGAAGGCGATAGTTAATACCTGCGAAGAACGAAGACCATGGAATAAAGGTCATTCACAGAGGGTGGCGTCTTATTCACTGAAGATAGCGAAGGGAATGGGTCTCAGCAATGATGAAAAAGAGAAACTTCGTCTTGCTGCTCTCCTCCATGATATAGGGCAGATTCTCTATGATAAGCTTGCTGATAAACCGGAAAAACTGACAAATGAAGAATTTGAAGTAATAAAAAAGCATCCCCTCCTTGGAGTTACTATCCTGCAGAAGGTCAAACAGTTAAAGGATATTATCCCCATTATCAGACACCACCATGAGAGGATAGACGGAAAAGGCTACCCGGACGGTCTCAAAGGTGAAGAAATTCCTGTGTGCGCAAGAATACTTCATGTAGCCGACTCTTTTGAATCAATGACCGCTGACAGGCCTTACAGGGCTGCACAGGGCAAGGAATATGCTTACCTGGAATTGAAAAGGTGCAACAATACGCAGTTTGACCCCAAGATAGCTGAAGTGGCATTGAAAGTGCTGTAAGCTTTCAAACCACAGTCTCCGCTTACAGTCTGTATTTAAAGTACCCTATCCTGCCTGATGACAACAGAATAGCTGCCAATGTATAATTTTGCATATCTACGATAAAGAGGTGCTTTTGTATGAAGAGAGTTGTCGTGAAGATAGGCAGTAATATACTCGCTTACGGAATGGAAGGGCTTGACACAAAGAGAGTCTCCTCCATAGCTCGGGATGTTACAGAGGTGCAGGATGCAGGCTATGACGTAGTAATTGTCTCATCCGGTGCTATTGCTGCAGGGATGAAAAAACTCGGCTTAAAGGACAAGCCTAAGGATATAAAACTCAAGCAGGCTGCTGCAGCAGTCGGACAGAGCAGTCTCATGTGGGCATATGAGAGGAGCTTCGGAGATTACGGAAAGAAAGTTGCCCAGATATTGCTGACCCGGGATGATTTTTCAGACAGGAAGAGATACATCAACTCTAAAAACACGCTTCTCACGCTGCTTTCATACAGGATCGTCCCGATAATAAACGAGAACGACACGGTTGCGACTGATGAAATCAAGTTTGGAGATAATGACCATCTGGCTTCTCTTGTTGCAAGCCTCATTGAGGCTGAAAAACTCATAATCCTTTCAGATGTTGAAGGGCTCTATACAGAGGACCCCAGACATAGCCTGAAGGCCAAACTGATCGAATACGTTGAAGAAATAACACCTGAACTTGAAAAAAGAGCAGGGGGGGCAGGAAGCATAATAAGTACAGGGGGGATGTATTCGAAACTCCTTGCTGCAAAACGGTCTGTTAATCACGGGATTATGGTTCATATAATCAGCGGCAGAAAGGACGGTCTCTTGAAGTCTCTCATCGGGGGTGAACAGGCCGGTACCACATTCAGGCCGAAAAAAGAAAAGTTATCCTCAAGAAAAGGGTGGATTGCAGATGGCAGTCGTTCAAAAGGAAGTATAACGATAGATGATGGTGCAGTAAAGGCCCTTATAGAAGGAGGCAAGAGCCTTTTACCCTCGGGAATTATATCTGTTCACGGAGATTTTGACACCGGCGATGCAGTCTACTGTCTTGATTCCAAAGGAGACCGTATTGCAAAGGGGCTTACCAACTACTCCTCTTCAGAGATCGTCAAGATAAAGGGGAGGAAGACATCGGAAATTGAAAAGATTCTTGGATATAAATATTCTGACGAAGCGATACACAGGGATAATTTAGTGGTACTGTAAGTTCCCTATCTCTTTTATCATTCCAGCCGGTTTTTCAGCTTTGCCCTCATATCCAGAAATATATCAATATATGCCTTATCCTGATAATCACTG
>Ga0299912_10001041_pt1 | contig 22396 bp, 21 predicted proteins | sample RVTome_2_FD_207667 | JGI IMG/M metagenome (GOLD analysis project Ga0299912, IMG submission 207667) | Soil microbial communities from uranium-contaminated site in the Upper Colorado River Basin, Wyoming, United States - RVT95D214 (version 2) ... | reverse complement strand
GGTTCTTTGTGGAGATGATGGAGCAGGGTATTTATCTTCCTCCCTCCCAATTTGAAGCCTGGTTTGTTTCCCTGGCCCATAGCCAGAAAGATCTGGATAAGACCATCGAAGCCTGTGACAACGCCTTCAAAAATATTTAATTATAGTAATTTAACTCTATGAAACGGAATAGATTGGGCCAACATTCAGAAATGCTTCCAAAGCTTTAGAATGCGGAGTTTTGTATTTTATAGCTTGGGAATAAAGCAAGTTTAATAGACGCTACAATATCTTTCAGGTCGCCTGAATGAATCAGTAAAAGGTGTCCGCTCTAAAGCTTTTCCAGCATCCATGAATGCTGGCCCATTAGGGTGATTTTAGAAAGAGCTAAAGTGTTTTTTGAAGTCAAGTTATGAAAGATAAAATGATTGAAGGAGGATTCCTATTGTGGATGACGAATTAAGAAAGAAAACTCAAGAGACAGCCAATCGGCTGTTTGGTAAAGGGATCAAGATGGATCCCCCTTACCTTATGTGGAAGGAATTTGATAGAGACCTTGCCAACGATTTTTCCCTTTTTATCACCGGTAACCTCTATTCGAGAACCGTGTTGACTCTGCCCGAAAGGCAAATGGCTGCGTGTGCCATGCTGGCGGCGCTGGGCGCCATGGATGAATTGAAACTCCATGCGAATGCCGCTTTGAATGTCGGCTGTGACCCAAGAAAGCTTGCTGAGGTCTTTTTCCAATTGGCGACCTATGCGGGAATGCCTGCTGTGAATGAAGCCCTTCATGTTTACCGGGACGTCCTGAAGGAAAGAGGGGAGTGGCCCATCAAATAGAGCCATTAAATAGAGATTGTTCAGCGCTTCATTTCGATACGCAAATAAATTTGAGACGTCCATCCCAAGGTAGCTGGAAGGTCTGTTACTCAACGCATTTCTCCTCAATTAACCTACCATATTCCACTTTCTCTTCGATTCTCAGGCAACGGTATGATCTGTGGGTTGCTTCGAGATGCAGGCCACTTATTACACGTAGATCTTTATTCGAAGCGAATTGATTTTTTTGTTGACATGGGGAAAATATCATGTATAATAACATACCAACCAGTATGTATCATACCAGCCGGTAGGAATGATGGCATGAAGACAAGAGGCATTCGTTTCGATACCGCAGACCCGAAGCAAAGCAAGAGAATCATGAAAATCGCCAAGATCGCTGCAGAACTGTTCGGCACAAAGGGTTATCTCGAGACAAGCATAGACAATATTGCAGCCGCGGCTAAGGTTACCAAGGGCGGTGTGTATCATTATTTCAGAAGTAAGACGGAGATTCTCTATTTTATCTGCTCGACGTACGTGGACCTGGATCTGGAGAACCTGGAAGATTCTTTAGCCGGGATCGAGAATCCCACTGAGAAGATTAGATTTATCATCTTTCGCCACATCAAGCATTTCTCGACGCACGAATATGGGGCTAAAACCCTACTCCATGAGGCCTACTGCCTGCCTTCCAAGTATTACAAACAGGTGAAAGAGAGGGAAAGGCAGTACCTACAGATAGTGACACGGGTCCTATTTGAATACCTTGGCCCAAGAGCTAAAAAGGATCTTGTCACGGCACTCGCATTTAGCCTGTTCGGAATGATGAATTGGATTTACTCGTGGTACGACCCGAGAAAATCGCTGAAACCGGAGGAATTATCCAACCTTGTTTTTGAGATTTTTACCAAGGGGGTAAAAGGAGCTGTCCTTTAATGGAAGACGAACGGAAAACCTAATATCCTGTCTTCACTCTCCTGTACGATCTGTCAGAAGTGAAGCCTTGGCGTGATCCCGCAGGGTATGGCACAGAAGATCCTATAGCCCTTAATCAAAGAGGTTTGTTTGGAAAGGAAACAGCATGAGTGACGATTCTAAGATAAAAATCAATCATCTTGAGGGAGAAAAAATCAGCCATTTCAAATCGCTCTCGGGTATCGAGTACAAGCGGATCTATGATCAGAAGGATTGGTCCGGAACGCTTCCGGATGCTGGCGAGTACCCTTTCGTCAGGGGTGTCCATAAGGACATGTACCGTGGCCGCCTCTGGACCCGGAGGCAACAAAGCGGGTTTGGATCACCGGAAGAGAGCAATGAGCTCATCAAATATCTTTTGAGAATCGGCCAGACAGGGATTAACATGGACGCCGATGTCGGCACCAAGTTAGGCCTCGATCCCGATTACCCCCTTGCACAAGGCGACGTAGGGCTTCAAGGCACATCCCTGTGCACCTATGAAGACATGAAGACGCTCTTTAAGGATATTCCCCTTGACAGGGTAAGCTCTACCTTGATCATCCAACCTCCATGCTCTGCGATCATCATGGCCCAATATCTGCTTATGGCTAAGGAGCAGGGCACCCCCTGGAAAAAACTGATCGGGACCATCATGAACTGCGCTTTCACGCAACTCGTTGGGCCAACCTTTCAGGCAAATACTGCGTTTTTTCCGATCGATCTCCAGGTAAAGATCGCCATCGACGTAATGGAATTCCTATTACCGCGCGTCCCCCGGTGGAACATCATCAACGTTAACTCGAGAAATATCAGGGAGACGGGGGTCGATGCGGTTCAGGAGGTGGCCTTTGTCTTTTCCCTTGCCTGCGACTATATCAAAGGGCTACTCGACCGCGGGCTTGCGATCGATGTTTTTGCTCCCCGGATGGCCTTTTTCTCGGCAGTCCACATCGATTTATTCGAGGAAGTGGCGAAATTCAGGGCGATGCGTCGGGTATGGGCCCGAATCCTGAAGGAAAGGTTTGGGGCAAAGAATCCGAAGAGCATGTGGTGTCGCGTGGCCGTCCAGACTTCTGCACTGCCCCTGTCGGCCCAGGAACCGATGAATAATATTGTCCGCTCGTGCATACAAACTCTTGCGGCGGTGCTGGCAGGCACACAATCCATGCACACCACTGCCTATGACGAGGCCTATTGTCTGCCCACCGAGGAGGCCCAGAAACTGGCCATTCGTACGCAACAGATCATCGCCTATGAGACGGGCGTGATGAAATCGGTTGACCCGCTGGGCGGTTCCTATTTCGTTGAGACGCTGACAAACGAGATCGAGGAACGGATATGGGAACTGATGAAGGTGATTGAGGGCAAGGGCGGGTTCATTCGGTGTTTCAAAGACGGATGGGTTGAGGAACAGCTCAACGAGGCAAGATACCGGATGGCGGATGCCATCGAAACGGGCGAGCAATCGATCGTGGGCGTCAATGTCTTCAGGCAGGAGGGGCAGGATACGGAAATCGATATCTTCCAACAGGCGCCAGACATGCAGGCCAAACGGATCGAGTATGTGAGGCAGTACAAGATGAACCGGAACCAGGAGCCCGTACGAAAAGCACTCGATTTCCTGTACGAGACTGTCCGGCACCGGCAGGGGGCGAACTTGATGGAGCCCGTGATGGACGCGGTCATTGCCAGGGCAACTCTTCAGGAGATCTGCGACGCCATGCGGACGGCATGCGATTTTAAGATTCCTGAGTAGAGAGGGGTTAAGGATGTCGAAGAAGAGGATTATTCTCGCCAAGGTGGGTCTGGATTCCCATGATAACGGTCTTAGGATCATCGCCAAATGGCTCATGGACAGGGGATATGAAGTCATCTATGCAGGGGTCTACAATTCCCCCGAGGGTGTGGTGAAAACGGCCGTACAAGAGAACGTCCATGCAATCGGCGTCAGTTTTCTGGGAGGCGGCCATCTCTTTTATGCGGACAGGCTTCTTCGGCTCATGAAGGAGAACGGGGTGACGGATGTTGCCCTTTTTGCCGGCGGCGTGATACCCCCCAGGGATGTTGAGAAAATGAAGGAGATGGGTGTGGCCGCCGTGTTCACACCGGGAGCGAGGCGCGACGTCATTCTGCAAACGATCGACGGTATACTTGAGGGACGCGAGGATTCTTGATGAAGGCAGAGGAGAAGCTGGTTACTTTTATCCATGACACGCGCTTTGAGGACATTCCTCCCGCCGCCCTCAAGACGGTGAAACACCAGGTGCTCGCCGTGATCGGGACCACGATCGCAGGTGCCACTGCCGACGGGTGTGAGACTGCCGTTCAACTGTACAGAGAGCTTGGGGGGAAGCAGGAGGCGACGATCCTCGTCCATGGCAGCAGGATCCCGGCCCAGGATGCAGCCTTCGTCAACGGGGTCATGGCTCGGGCGCTCGATTTCTGTGACGCGATTGCCCCAGGTCCACACCCGGGCTCTGCTGTCATTCCGGCCGCGCTGGCAGCTTCGGAACTTATAGGGGGATGCAGCGGCCAGGACTTTATCACCGCAGTTGCCGTAGGAACAGAGGTCGCCGCAAGGCTCAACCTATCGGAGGCGGCATACGACGGCTTTGATCCCACAGGGATCTGCGTTCCCTTTGGGGCAGCCGCAGCGGCTGCAAGGATACTTGGTCTCAACCAAAAGAAAATATGGAACGCACTCGCCCTGGCCTTCAACTACTGCGGTGGGAGCTTTCAGAGCAATATCGACGGATCGCTGGGAGTCAGGTTCGTCCAGGGCCGGGTTGCGCAAAGCGGTGTCATGAGTGCGCGGCTGGCCTTGAATGGCATAACAGGACCCAGGAATTTCCTGGATGGGGTCTATGGTTATTTCCATCTGTACGGCAAAGACACGGTCACCGGAGAGACGGCCCTGTCCGATCTGGGAAGAGGATATGATCTTCTTAATCTCGTGTTCAAGAAGTATCCAAGCTGTGCACTGACCGCTGGAAGCACCGATGTGATGCTGAAGCTTATCGCGGAAGAGAACCTCCACGCCGACGGCATCGAGCGGATCGATATCACTGTCCCTCCATACACGCACAAGCTGGTGGGTCACCCCTTTAAGATCGGGGATAACCCCAAGGTGAACGCCCAGTTCAGCATTCAGTATTGTGTTGCCAATGCCCTCCTGAGGAAGTCCTCCAAGCTCTCCCACTTCGAGGAAGATTCCATTAAAGACCCGCGCATCACCACGCTGACGAAAAGGATCAACATCATAGAGGACAAGGGCCTGGAAGCACGGGGTCACACACCTCTCGATATGAGGGTGTTGACCCGTTCAGAAAAGGAATACATCAGGACAATGGATATCGCTCCGGGTTTTCCCGGTAATGAGTTGACAACAAAAGACCACGAGCAGCGTTTCTGGGACTGTATCGATTTCGCTAAAAAGCGAATAGCCGTGGAGAATGCAGAAAAAATAGTCTCTCTGATCGACGGCATCGAGGCCCTTGAGGATATCAGAATACTCGTACCATTGCTTCTTTCAAATACTCATTGATCTTAAGGAATAGAAGCATGATGAACATTACGGACCTGATATCGCGGAATACGCGACAGTATCCCGATCAAATCGCATTTGTAGAGGTGCGGCCTCTTAGCAAAGCTCGTAAGGTGATCAGCTGGGCCCTGTTTGAAGAAAGAACGAACCGGCTGGCCCATGCCCTGCTCGATAGAGGAATAAAGAAAGGCCAGAAGGTTGCCTTGTTAGGCAGGAATTCCATCCACTGGCTGGAGGCATTCTTTGGAATCATGAAGACTGGAGCCTGCGCCATCCCCTTGAACTTTCGCTTTACGGACGAAGACATCCAGTACTGTGCGGAGATTGCCGAACCGAAGGCATTTATCCTCGACAAGGAGTACTTCGAACGTATTAATGCAATGCGGCCGGTGCTCAAGACCGTAACCGACTTCGTGGGGATCAGCGATGACCCGCTGACCGAAATGGAGACCATGGAGAGTTTGATCAATGGCTCCACCACCTCCACCTTGTTTGTCGATATCTGTGACGAAGATGACTGTGCCCTCTACTTCACGTCAGGAACGACGGGGGCGCCAAAGGCGGTTCTCCACGCCCATCGAAGCCTGATGGTTGCCGCGGTCACGGAATCAACCAATCACCGATGGACGTGTCGAGACATCAATCTGATGATGGCTCCCCTTTACCATCTGGCTATAGGCCACCTTCTCGGTGGCGTAATCGTTGGCGCATGCAATGTGCTGCTGATCGAGCAGATCAGCCCGCAGATCATCATGGAGACCGTCTCACAGGAGCGGGTGACCAAGGCCTTTCTGCTTGTGCCGTGGGCCCTCGACATCCTCCAGGCATTGGATAGCGGAGAGCTCAGGCAGGACAACTATGATCTCTCGAGCTGGAAGCTGATGTACATGGGCGCCCAGCCCATTCCGCCCAGTCTGGTAATGAAGTGGAAATCCTACTTTCCGGAAATGCAACACAATACGACATACGGTTTGAGTGAGGGTGGGGGTCCGGGCGTCATCCACCTGGGAATCGAGAACGAGCATAAAGTGGGTGCGATTGGAAAAGCCGGCCTGATCTGGGACGTACGCATTGTTGATGAGAACGGCAGGGATGTAAAAAACGGGGAAGTGGGCGAGCTTATCTTGAAGGGGAGCGGCATTATGAAGGAGTACTTTAAGAACCCCATTGCAACCGCAGAAGCGGTCCGTGACGGATGGCTCTACACGGGCGATCTGGGCAAGATAGACGAGGACGGATTCATCACCATCGTGGACAGAAAGAAGGATCTGATCATTTCGGGCGGCGAGAATATTTACCCCATTGAGATCGAAAACGTGATTCGACGCCACCCGAAAGTCCATGATGTTGCGGTCATTGGGGTGCCCGATCCCAGACTCGGTGAGACGGTGTGTGCGGTCGTCCAGGTGACATCGGGCGAGCAGCTTACGGAACAGGAGATGGGTTCCTTCTGTGAGCAGAACCTTCCGCGCTATAAACGTCCTCGCAAAATCATCTTTGCCCAGGTACCGCGCAGCGCCACCGGCAAAATAGAGAAGCCAAAGCTCCGGGAAAAGTTCAGCAAGGGGAACTGAGGTGAGATGTTATTCGACTTGACAAATATCTTTCAAAAATATAGTTGTTAGGAGAAATATTTCCAGGTCCATGATGAAGAATTAAGCTTGTTTCATAAAAACAGAAAGATAATTTCTAAATTCAATATCTTCCCTGACTCTCGACGGAGGCACCGATCTTTTGAAAGAAAAAGTTGTAGTTATCCGTTTCCAAGATATAGCGGATGGGTATTTATGAAGGGGTTCTGAGATCCCATTTTTTGTCATCAAGGAAAGGAGATGCGTCCTAGTTTAAAAAAATCTTAAGACAGTTATTGAATACCTTCAATCTATTAACCTGCACACCGTAGACAACGAAGAGGGAAGAAGGAGGAAAAGGGGGTGATGGGGCAGCAAAGGGAAAGCAAGCTTTTGAAAAATGACAAGCCTTAGAAAGGAGGCAACGCCATGAAAAAGAAATTTTTATTTGGTTTGTTAGCCGGTACATTCGTTTTGTTATTTCTCGGTGTTGGGCCTAATGCAGCGACAGCCGCCCCGGAAAAGATAGCACTGGGATTCGTCACCATTTGGAATATGAACCATTACACTTCTACGGACCAGATCCCCAGGTTCTTCAAGATGGTGGAAAAGGCTGCTAAGGGTAAGTACACCCTTGACATAAAATGGTATCCAGTTGGGACTTTACTGGGTGGATCTGAGATCTACGACGGGATTGTTAAGGGCATCGCTGATTCGGGTATCTCTTCGTTTGGCTATGCCCCGGGTCGCTTTCCAGTCATTTTGGCCTTAAATCAGTCTGGCGTCGCACCTCCTGAAAATGCTGACGCCGCCGCCCGGACCGTTTGGGAACATTACAACAAGTGGAAACCGAAGGAACTTGAAGGTACAAAAATCCTGTATCTTTGTGCCACTGGACCCGGCTGGCTGCATTCTAAGAAACCGATTCGTACCGTAGAACAAATGAAGGGTTTGAAAATAAGATGCACCGGGGGTGGTGTCTTGGGGGTTAAGGCAGTTGGGGGCGACCCAATCGGTATGCCAATGGGTGATGTCTACCTTGCAGCGCAAAAGGGGGTCATCGATGCAAATGTCGGCCCATTGGAGACACTTGAGGGGTGGAAGCACCACGAAGTTTTTGAGTATTCCACCTTTGTCCCCTATTTCTATTCCGAGTTTTTCCACATCAATATGAACTGGGCAAAATGGAAAGCGTTGCCAAAGGATCTTCAGGATGCTTTTGACGCTGTCGCCATGGACGCAGTGAAGGACGCCGGTCAAATCTGGCAATATCAGCAGCAACGCGGGATGGATTTTGCCAAGGCAGGACCAGGAGGACATGAGTTCATCTATCTTTCTAAGGAGGAAGTGGCTAAGTTGCAGAAGCTGTGCGAGCCAGTAAGGGGCCAATATATTGCCACACTGAATTCCAAGGGTCTTCCTGGAGAAAAGATCGTTAATTCGGCAACCGAGATCATGGCGAAAAATAATAAACTAAAGTATGAGCCATGGAAACCCTGAGAAAAGGGGCGAGTCTCAAATTTAACGTATCAAAATCCTTTTAGAGGGTGCCGACTGGGAAGGGCACCCTCTAAAAAGGGTTTTTAGGGAGGGAACAGATCAAGTGGAACTCTTTGACCGCATGGTTCGTTTATTGAGCAAGTTCTGTGACCAGATTGCTCAGGCTGGCCTATTTGCAATGTTCCTTCTTATTTGCATCAATATCTTGCTACGCAAGTTCTGGAAACCTTTTTTCGGTGCTTACGACTATACCTGTTTTATTTCAGCGATCGTGATTGCTTTCGCCATGGCCAACTGTGCTGTGCAGCGAGGTCATACCCAGGTAGATTTGTTCGTGGCACGCTTTTCTCAGCGAGCTCAGGGGATTATTGGTAGTATTACCGGTATTCTTAGCCTGGGTCTTTTCTCCCTGATAACCTGGCAATGCATCGTGTTAGCCAACGACATGCGGCGGATGGGTGAATCATCCATGACGGCACTTTTGCCTTTTTATCCCTACATCTATGCGGTAGCCTTTGGTTGTGCCTTGCTCTCTCTGGTGATTCTGGTTGACTTCATAAAATCCCTTGTTAAGGCGGTGAAGGGATGAGCCCGAATACGGTTGCTATCATCGGTGTTATTCTTCTCGTTTTCCTCTTCCTCACGCGGATGCCGGTAGCCTTTGTGATGGCTCTGGTCGGCTTTCTCGGTTTTGCTTACATGACCTCGGTGGAAGCTGCTCTTAGCATCCTCGGGAAAGATTTTTGGGTGATGTTCTCATCCTATAATTTAACAGTGGTTCCCATGTTCGTATTGATGGGTACCCTTGCTTTCTATTCCGGGATAGGTGGTCGCCTTTACCAGGCGGCCCATAAATTTCTCGGACAACTCCCCGGTGGTCTGGGTATCGCCACCTGCTATGCTTGTGCTGCTTTCGGTGCCTGCTGTGGGTCAACCACTGCAGGGGCAGCGGCCATGGGTAAGGTCATATTGCCCGAGATGAAAAAGTATCATTATGATCCGTCCCTGGCTACTGCCTGCGTTGCCTCTGCGGGTAGCCTGGCTATACTTATTCCACCCAGCACCATTTTTATAATCTACGGGATCATGACTGAGCAATCCATCGGTAAGCTTTTTGCCGCTGGTATTTTGCCTGGTATCCTTCTTGCTACTTTATTTGCCCTGACCGTCTATATTCTCTGCCGGCGGAACCCCAAGCTTGGCCCGCCCGGAGTGAAAGCTTCCTGGAAAGAGAGGGTCGCATCGCTTTCCGGTGTCGTTGAGATGCTTATCTTGTTTGCCTTGGTGATGGGTGGTCTTTTTGCTGGCTGGTTTACTCCGACGGAGGCGGGTGCTGGCGGTGCTGCTGGAGCGCTGATTATTGCCTTAGCGAGGCGGATGCTTACCTGGCGAGGGTTTATAGATTCACTTGTCGAGACAACGCGGATAACGGCTATGGTCTTTGTCATTGTCACCGGAGCCACTATTTTCGGCCACTTCATGGCTGTGACCAGAGTCCCCTTTGAGCTATCAGAGTGGTTAGCCGGACTGGTGGTATCCCGATATATCATTATGAGTTTCATTATCTTCGGTTATTTAATCGCTGGCTGCTTTATGGATTCGTTAGCAATGATTACCCTTACTGTACCTGTTCTGTATCCGGTGATATTAAAACTGGGCTTTGACCCCATATGGTTTGGGGTGATCATTGTGTTGGTTGGTGAGATGGGGGTCATTACGCCACCGGTGGGGATCAATGTGTATGTCATCAAGGGGGTAGCTTTGGATGTGCCTCTGGAAACCATCTTCAGGGGGATATTTCCCTTCCTTGCCGCAATAATCGTTTGCACTATTCTCCTGATCGCTTTTCCCCAAATCGCCCTGTTTCTACCAAGTTTCATGACCTGGTAACACAGCTTTTGTACGTGTTGCCATCTAACACTTGACCTGGCTTGGAGAAGTGAAGATCTCTGGTGAACCGTTCACCGGAGATGGTTTATGATTCATCCTCCAATTCGTTTCTATCTTCCCCTTCGTTTGAGCCCGATTCGGTTTGTTGTTGGAGCAGACCCTTCCTGGTTTTTCCCCGTGCTTCATTATTCCATTAAAAGAAGCACTTATTTTATCCATTTTCATTTCCTCCTGTTTACCCCGTTAGAAATAATGCCCCGCTCGGCTTCGAATCGTACCGACTGGAATTTCTAATGGGGTTTACTTCCTTTGGTGGATAACCTAACATTCATTTTATGTTGATTCTATATTTTTCCTAAAAGCCAAACCTCTCAGCATCTTTAAAGAGCCATTCATCCCAAATGGAAAGGCACCTCACTCGTAGTCAGAATTATCAATCATTGAATATTGTCTCAAATATACATCACTTTTAAGTTTCTTAGAAGTTAAAATTTCTTCATCGGAATAACTTATACATGAAGAAGGCACTGCCATTTATTCTTGGGTTTTATCAGAGTACTCTATCGACAAAACTTCCGGGGACTGAAGAAATGTTTTCTGCGAGAGGATAGCGGCGAGGGGTTTTAGAGGCCACGTACCCAGCAATTAAGCTTTTAGACCCATACGATTTGATGAGAGCATTGAGTCCTTTCAGGCTTGACCGATCTACATGCTCTGCATATTTGCATTCAATGGCGATGAATTGACCTCCTCGTTCCACTAAGAGATCGACTTCCTCACCCTGAGAGGTTCTCCAAAACCAAAGCGGAATAGTTCTCCCCAAGGAAAAAAAATGCTTGACAACCTGCATGACCACATGCGTTTCCCACAAGGCTCCGATCACAGGATGCCGCACCATCCCCTCCCAGTTTTCAAAACCCATAAGGAATGCGGCAAGACCAGTATCGCACAGGTATAACTTAGGGGACTTCACCAGCCGTTTGCCGATATTTTTGTAGTAGGGCTCGAGTAAGAAAATCTGGCCGGATGCCTGAAGAACAGAAATCCACTTTTTGGCTGTATTGACAGCAATCCCCACATCACGGGCGAGGTCTGAATACGAAAGAACCTGTGCTGTCCGGCTTGCAACGGCGCGCAAGAAACGATCGAAGTCCCTGAGGCTTCCAACATTCAGGATATTTCTCACATCCCGTTCGAGATAAGTGCTTAAATAGGATGCATACCAGAAAGAAGAGTCCATTTCAGGCCTTGCGTAGAGTTCAGGATACCCTCCACGCACGAGATAGTGATTTTCATCGAAATCACCCAAAGCCTCATTCACTTCTGTGGCAGAAAGATTCAACATATTCAAAACACCGCATCTGCCTGCAAGACTTTCGGATATCTTTTCCATCAAGAGAAAATTCTGTGAGCCTGTGAGGATAAAACGGCCAGGTTTCTTGTTTTCATCGATAAGCGTTTTGAGATGACGGAAGAGCGACGGAGCGTACTGGACCTCATCGATAACAAGGGGTTTTTCATAGGACCTCAGGAACGATTCGGGATTGTTCTCAGCCTGAGCAGCGACCGAAGGCATATCCAGGGAGATATATTGGGCATCCTGGAAAACTCTTCGCACCAGCGCCGTTTTACCTACCTGCCGCGCTCCGGTTAGGACGACCGCAGGGAATTGCGAGAAGAGAGACTTCAGCGTTTTTTCATATTTTCTTGTAATCCACATGCAGATATTATGCAGTCTTACTGCAAAATTGTCAAGGCCGGATTTTGTCTGTGAGAAAAAAAGAGCCTTTTTCATACTAAAGTGAGTTACCCCGCTTACTTTTCGGTAACCGTTACAAGTAGGTTAGACGAAAACATCTCGCCAGGGGAGATGACCGTTTCGTCCATCGGGACCTTATTACCATAACGCTCCTTGATTTTTGTTTTTACGATAGGGTCGGAAAGATCGAGGTCCCGAACTTTCTGGAGTCGCCCGACACGAATGCCCAGCCCCCGATCATAGATCTTCCATACAAGCTCAGAACAGTATATTCGTCTATCAGACCACTCAAAGTAAGAGTCGTATGGTTTATCCTGAAATTTGGCACCGGCCAACCGGAGTTTTTTCACAGCCTGTGAGGTCAGAATTCGGTCGGCCTCGCGCAGGCGCTTTACCACATGGTGGCCACCCTCGCCCCGGTCAATCCATTTTCTTAACGGAGTATATTGAACCGTCTTGATCGCTTCATAGACGTAGGGACTCCCGCTCCTGAAAAAGACGATTCCCATATGGCTGTATTGTGAGCGGGTTGCCTTCTGAATCGGGATGCTCAGTTCTGACCGGGATGTTTGGAAAATGATGTCTCCGTCTCGAAGCTGCTCCGCAAAGGAGTCACTGCATCCGAACAGATACAGTAGGCCGATCACCGCAAAGACGAATAACTTTTTCATGATGGCTCTCCTGGCAACGATAGAGAGGAAATGGGGGCAAGGAAATGGGGTCAAACTTTCAAAATTCGGTTATTATTTTCCCCTAAGGTACTCGATCTTCTTTCTTTGTTTAATTTCTTAATCCAGCCTCCCGTTTATTCCTTCATAACTTCACTCACTGCTGCTCCATTTATTCCAAAATATCTCCCAATCTTATTTACTCTTTTGACCTCGCAATATCCAAATCCTTCTCAATCGAATTTTAAAGCTTTGCCCCCCACAGGTTCGCAAGAACGGTCTTGTATGTCAATGAAATATTGACCATAAAATATGGGGTTGGACGCCGATGATGGAGAAAGGGATGTGTCGCGACATCCGTTCTTATGAGAAATGTTCACCTGAAAGGGGCAAACAAATAGACGGGTTTTTACACCTGCCTACTTTGAAAAAAAATTATATATGTTTAGTCTATTCGATATTGGCACTAACAACAGATGCCATTTGCATCATATCGATAGTCTGACCTTCTATTAATTTTGTAAAATCAGTTACTTTGCCAGTCTTACTGGTAATGTTGGTGTTGTTAAATATTTTAATTAATTTAGCATCAGCCACAATATTCTTGCCGGCATTTTCTGGTTTACCATTGATTGTTTTGGTTTGTAGTTTGTTTGCCTTGATGTAATCCCACAACTTTTTGGTTATCTCAGTACGAGGAAGTGAGCTAGCGCCTAGAAATGCCGCCAAGTCCGCTTTCAATCTTACCGGTTTATCCAATCCTTTTTCTTCTGCCATGCTTATGCCTCCGTTCTTTAAATTGTGTTAGTATTTTTTTGATCAGATATTGCAAGGTAAGTATAAGAACTTTCGATTTTGTATGTCAAGGAAATATTGACCACAAAATGTGAGGTGTGGTGTTGATGAAGGAGAAAGGGAATGTAACGGGCCAGGTTTTTTAATTTGTAACGTCAGCCCCCCCCCGCGTACTCGGGATCGAAATTCGCCATGACCGCCTGACGCGTTTTGTCGATAAGCTCTTGAACGGTATTGGTGGTATAGCCGCTGGTATCGATGGGGTCCCCGATCACGACCTGGATCTTTCCCGGCTTCACGACCGCGCTTCCCCTGGGTAGGACGCGCCGGCTTCCATTGACGGTAACCGGCAGGATGGGGATCTTCCGGGCGATGGCTGTTATGAATCCCCCCTTTTTGAATTCGTGAATCTGCCCGTCGGACGACCTGGTCCCTTCGGCAAACACCATTATGCTCGCCTCTTTGGGCAGTCGATCGATGCCCTTGTTAATGCTCTCGATTGCCCTGGTGATATTGGAGCGGTCAATGAAGATGTTCCGTGAGGCGTACAACGCGTACCCGAAAAGCGGGATTTTGAGAATTTCCTTTTTGATGAACCATCGGAATTGAATGCCCAGCGTGGTAACCAGCGCGAGGATATCGAAATGCGACTGGTGGTTGGAAATAATGATATACGATGTCCCCTTCAGAAGCTTCGCCTTATTCTTTATTTCCGTGCGGACAAAGGACACGGCAAGCATGATGTATGCCCAGATCTTCGAAATGGAGAACGCGAGATTGCCGGTACGGCTTAACAGGCCCGCGATGATGATGGGCATACACAGGATAATGGTCGCAATTGACGCCCACAAAAAAAGCCACGCAACGCGGATTGCCTTGAATAGTGATTTCATAGCATAGCTTCCTTCGCGATATTCCTTACGGTCGTCATAATGCAGCAGGATCCGCCCGTTATGTACCCCAGTTCTCTCACCGCCCAGTAACTCACCACACTCCTGGCGACCACCCTATTTCGGGACTTATCCGCTATCTTTAGCTTCTCTTCCCTTCGATTCCTCAGGAGATGAGGTGGTTGACTCCACCAGGATAATCGATCCTTGCTTTCCGAAGAATGGAAAAAATCTATCAAACTCTGACCACCAAATCAACTTATAATTCTTATAATTTTATGGACGTCCCCCAATTACGTCCCCATTTCTTATATAAGCATAACAATAGAAATCAGCAGCAGCTTCAAAGCGGCACCCGTTCAGTTTGCTGGGAAGCGATGTATAAGCTGTGTGTAGCACCTGTTAAAGAACAGGGCCAACTCGGCCATCTCCCGGAACTCTTCCTTGAATGATTTCTCCGATAACATCTCTTGATCAAATAGAAATTCGCGGGTTTCACTGTCCATTGTGAGCTTCGGGTTAGATCTCATGACCCCATGCACCTCGCCACCCGCTTTTAGTTCAATGTACGCTGAATGCAGCATTTTGTTGCGAGCTCTCCGCAGGTTCCGGAACCGCTCGGCGTTCTTTGCAAAGGAGCTACGAAAATCCGCCTCAAGATCTGGGTCGAGCCGACACTGTGGCAGGGCGTCGAGGAACAATTTCTCGACCTTCGCAAAAAGGTCAGCAGTAGTTTCGTTTCGCAGGTCCATCGGTGGCCAATTTTCGCGGCTCGGATCCAGGATGAACCATCCGATTTCTCGGATGCGATTCTCGAGCCATTGAAAGGAGACCACGAACTCCCCAATACGTCGATAGATCTTGTCTTCGTCCATCATTACGGAAAGATACCAAACGAGCCTGTAGAAAAACCCGCTCATTACAATTAAGGGAAAGTTTTTGGGGGTCACTTAACCCTTTCCTAAGCACGAGATCGTTGATTCTGGCGCATTCTATGAGGTCACTTTTTTCTGCATCTCGTCCAAGAATCTGCTTGGAGACTTTTTCTACAGCCTCAACGAATTAGGCTCACCGGGAGCCGGATTTATCGGCAATCCGGTAGCATCTTGTTGGGCATTCTATTCGCTAAGGTCTATTGATGCCGTGTAGTAACTTGTAACCTCGGTATCAATCTTAGTAAAATACTGTTCAACGAAATACAGCATTGATGCAATTGCGAACTCAGCATCATATCTTGTGAACTGGTAATCCTTTATTTCCGCAGCGTGAGCGCCTGGGACGTTGCCAAGCAACCGCAGTGAATCAGCCACATGCAGTAAATGGTCTGGGATATTGCCCTTTCCTTTGAAACCTTTAATTAAATCGTTTAACATCAGTGGTCTGTTGTTTTGGCCAAAAGGTTCTTGCCCAAGGAGACGTTTGTAGGCAAACTTCAGCAAAGCTTCTATCCCTCTTCGGCACATGACAATGCAGGACTTGTAGTTCCCAATCTCCAACGACTTCTGTGCTTCCTGAATAGATTCTTCGAGGAACGGAGGTAGGTCGTGAGATGGATCCCAGCCATATGCCCCATGAAGCATGCCGCAAAACATTGCGAAGGTTGTCTCGTCATCGCTCCACTGTGATTCTTGTAAGATATCTTCAGGTTCCTTAAATGAAGGTGGAAACGCAAGGAAAACACCCCGAAGGTACTCTGACGCCTTATCGCTGTCATTGCTCAGGATTTGAATGCTTCCATCAATCATGACTTGGATTGAGATGAAATAATCCTCTTCTTTATCAACTTTCCTGAGCAATAGGTGTGGCCTCAGATTACCCAAAATCTGCGCCATTGGATGCTCTTGAGGTACTTCCATTTTCATCTCCGTATGGAAGCGCACCCTGTCAGTGTTTATCGACCAACCCTTAGAATGAAGAAATTCAAGATTGATATCCAGAGGGGAGAAGCCTGGAACTCCGTTAATGCGATATACTGCCTTTTGAGGGTTGTCTGAAAAGTAGTTAGCAATCGCAATGTGTTTCATATGATTCATTATTTTTCACAACATACGGCTCAGCGAGAGGCGGCGCCGTTCCCGCCGATTCGCTGCAGCCGCTGGTCAGACAGACATCATTTTGTGCTCTCAAATCTCTCTATGGTTTGAGTAATGAAGTATGCCGGCACTATGGCCGCAAACTTGCCACCCGTGTTGTCTGGGAGGGTACCGTGGACTAAACCAACGCAAGCAAACCGGCCCGTTCCAAAGGCTACACCGCCCAGACTCACCTCACTCAGGGCGTAAACCGGTGCTCCACTGAAGCCCTGCACGCTCGGGTCGTCCAGGATTAGGAATGTGGTTTCAATGTTCTTGTCGAACCTTTTGTAGCGAAGCAGACTACTTGCCGCCTTGGAGGGTTTAGTAATAGGCGAGAATCTCCCTGTCAGGCCTAAAGCGAGCGGGAAACCCACGGTAGTTAGTACACGATTCGCGTATTGGCCAAATTCATTTTCGCCCGCCAACAACATGTTGGGCTCCAAAACCTTAACTATGCCCTTGAATTCTTGTGAAGGTTTGAGCTCTATTAATGCCACATCTGCTTCGGAGTGAAAGAACCAGGCTCGTTCTTTCCCAGGCCCTGTGAGGTCTTTCATGGCGTAAGTTAGAGGCCTATCTCCTGGACCATGTACGGTGACTTTCACGTCGTACCTAAGACTTCTTGCCACGTGTTCCGCCGTAATGAGGTATATCTGAGGACCTTTCCTGACAAAGAACCCTGTTCCGAAAGTAACCTTTCTATATGGATGAGGTTGAGCTTCGCCCGGAGCCTTCAGCCAGATTTCATGCTCAACACCATCAATTGGTGCGCGCTCCACCTCCCCCTTTCCTTGGAGAAACGCAACAGTCTGAAAAACCTCATTCATACTTTCACCATTTGCTGTCTGGCAAAAGAAAAAAGGAATCAAGAATGCCAAAGCCAAGATGAGTTTCATAACGGAGGGGCTTTTCACGTTGTTCATACTCCCATCGGTTGCTTAGGCTAACGAGCCTATAGAAAAAGTCACTTTTTTAAAAACGCTTCTTCTGCTAGATAAAAAATAGGAAATTATTTTCTGTCATCGAAAGGTTTTACGATCCTTGGTGAAATGTGCGTCTTTTCATGATTGCTTTCTTTCCCCAATTCCCTATCACCCAATCTGGCTTCGTTCGCGCAAGCTCCAAACCGTATAGATGACAATGGTCAAATCCTTTGTATCTCGCCATCCAGTCTCTCCTAAGCGGGCCCCGTTCTCTTTCCCCCTACTGATATGGCGATATTATCATGCTTTCAAGACTTTTTCTACAGCCTCAACGCCGCAGGTCACCTGCTGGCGGTAAAGCCTTCCAAAATCCCTCAAGCCTTAAAGAGAAACTTGCCAGCTTTTTCCGGTCAGGTGCACTCGCCTTGTTAGGGGTCACTGTTGTGCATTGTGTAAGAGCCTCCAAAGCTCCTTAAACTGAGCGACGGGCTCATCAAGGTACAGCCAAGCTAAAAACCTAAAGTAATATATAAAAAGAGCAGGGATACCGATTAGTACGGCGACAGTAATGAAGTAAACGGTTAGTCGGCCCAGCTTGGGATGTCGCTTGCCGAAACTGCTCTCGTTTTTCAACCACAGAATAGACTCCGCGTAAAAGTCCATAAGGGTGGTATGGGGTAGTGGGTAAAGCCGCGGATGGATGTACCAGCCTAACCCGTATACCACCCACGTTAACATCTGTAGGGGGAAGATCAGTCCGGTCCCATAAAAGAAGATCCAAAACGGAGATTGGATTAATAGTTCGCCCAAGTTCCAGTGGTTTAGGAGCGGATGATTCCTGGGATGCATACTATGTCCATCAGATGAACCCTAACGCTAAGGTTTACCGCGAGCGGTTTTTTTGGCGATCCGGTGCCACTTGTTAGCTAAAATCACTTTAGACTTTCCAAATAGTCCAAATAAGTCTCAACAATATTACGAGCTATACTGCGCGCTTCTCTTAACTCACCTTCGGTGGCATCCCGTAATACTCCGAGATTCTTGCCTCTGTGCCTCCCCTGTTTTAGGGGCTCATCATTGGCAAGCCTTCCCAATCTTGACCATTGTTTCCCGCTAATACCGAGTCCACTTTGTGCAGCTGACTCACCTCCTAAGTGTTTTGCTATCGCGTCGCGAATTTCATATAAATGCACTAACTCATTGTCGGGGTCGTTTACGGCCTCATTGTAGCTGCGCAGGACGGAGGCAACGACAGGATCTTTCTGGCGATACTTCTCCGCAAGTTCCGCCAAATTCTGCTTCTTTTGAATCCTTTCGTGTCTTGAATCACTTATTACATTTCCATCTTTATCCTTAACAATAATATCAGGTTCCCCCATAGATACCGTAATGACAATAGGCTCTGGAAATATCGTAATATCCTTTCGGCCATCGGGATGCAAACGATACATAGAGGCCTCGAACAACTCATATGGCTTATGTGAGAACAACTGGACTCCTAGAAACCGGTCGTTCAATGAGTTATGAAGTCTATCTCGCATACTTTGATCCTTATCATATATCTCGGGCCTTATCCGCGCCTCGACTGTGCCATTGTTCATCGTCATTACATAGTCATCCCGTTTGATTTGAATAGGTTCCTCAAAGTAGTCTGGAGGGGAGAATTTCCATTCGAGAACTACAATATCTTCCATGTTGCCCATATTTATATTCATCGCTAACGGGTGCGGGTGAAGACCGCGCCCTGAAGGGGCGTCGTCTGTTCAAACCGCTTTAATAGGCAGGCGCAAAGCGCCTGCCTATTAACATTATATCGCATTTCAGTAATTATTGAACAAAATTATCTGGCCGTCATGAACTGGGTTGTCAATCATCAAATACGGTTTCTAATATACACCTTTTCTAATTTTTTGAGAAGCGAAGGCATTAAGAAATAATGAATAAAGTAGTTCTCTCTTATGGTATTATAATCGTTGGACATTTTTGTAAGAGAGGGACAATTTATGTTTCTTTTTTAGAACAACATATCAAGGAAGAACCACGAGCACTAAGAAATATTTAATGATTTACCCCGTTAGAAATAATGCCCCGTTGCTCTGCAGCGGGGATGAAGACTATTCCTTTTCCAGCGAACCCCGTTAGAGATTTATCTCTAAACGGGGCGAACACGGGGTTCAAGGCCCCGTCTGAGCCCCCGTCACAAAGTTCTAGACTTTCTAACGGGGTTTACATATCTTATTGGAAATAGTTTAATGGCAGGAGTATTGCATCTTGTTAGGCTGTTGTGAAGCAGAAATGAGGTCAGGCAAACGTAATAAAGTTATATCCCTTTTATGGATGGGGTGTAATAGCAACAATGATAATCCGGTTTCTTCCAGGACCGTAATACCAGAAGACCCGCGTAAAAATCAATTCAAACATATGACCCTATTTGGCATACTTTGCAAAAGATCCACGTTTGATTGTCCCTTTTTGCGATAAGCCCTTCTTAACCTTTTCTAAAGAAGCCCTCTTCTCGTAAAGCCAGGCCTCTCTCGCCGGAATTTCCACCATAGGCTCAAGAACAATCCTTTCATTCTCCTTGTAGGCTCTGACGGAACTGATCTTCCCTCCAGGAAGGAGCTTTGTTAAGGAAATCCTTTTTCTTGAATCAACAGTTAATTTGATCGTCTCCATTTTTTCTCCTTTCAGATTCATAATAATCTGAAAATGGGGGAATTGTCAAGTGGGAATACCCACGATTTTATTCTTTTGAAGAATATGAACCTGCCTCAAATATTTCATCTTAGGAAGAAGATATCGACCTCTGCAATATATTGACCCTTATGTACAAGTTTCATTGAATGCTTCTTTCTTATGGTTCAATTTCAGTTTCTAATATACACCTTTTACGACCTTTTAGGAAGATAGAGTGTTGGAAATATCTGCTCTGGCTTCCCTCCTTATGCTATTATAATCGTTGGACATTTTTGTAAGAGGATGGTAATTTATGTTTCTTTTTTAGAACAATATATTCAGAAAAGAACGCCGGCCACTAAGAATATTTAATGATTTACGAATCTTATTTAAAGTGGTTTAATGGCAGGAGTATTGCATCTTTTTATATTTTCGCATAGTTAGGTCTTAGAGTTTTCTTGTGGGAATCTTAGGTTACAAAACTGGGAATCCTGGATTCCCCGCATCAAGTGCGGGGCAGGCCCTGCTGGAGTTTATCCCGATGGAAATCGGGACAGGAATGACGGAAAAAAGAAAACATTGAAATTTTAAATCATGCGAGGAGGAAATATGAAGCTGAGACTATTGGGAATATTCGTGCTCATCAACATTCTTATAATGCCTCTGGCCTATGCAGGGGAAGAACCGCAGGTCGAGTTCTTCTCCCCGCAGGGGACGGTGAAGACCGTTCGTCAGGTGAGCGTACGGTTTTCCGAGCAGATGGTGCCCTTTGGTGACCCCCGTGAGATTGTTGAACCCTTTGACATCGCCTGTCCTGAAAAGGGCACTGCCCGCTGGGCAGATGGGAAGAACTGGGTCTATGATTTTGAAAGAAATCTCCCCGCAGGCATTCGCTGTGAGTTCAAATTGAAGCCGGAGCTCAAGACCCTTTCCGGAAAAGAGATGGCAGGACAAAGGGTATTCTCCTTCTCTACAGGCGGCCCTTCGATCATGAAAGGTTCTTATCCTTATGAAGGGTCTCAAAGTATCGATGAGGAGCAGATCTTTGTTCTGACCTTGGATGCGGAACCGGATGAACCATCTGTGATTCAAAACGTCTCCTTCTCAATCGAAGGGATTCAAGACCGTGTGGGGATGAGGTTCATTACGGGAAAGGAGAGGGAGGAGATATTGAACGCTATGTTTAGACATCGGAGGTCTTTGGGCCTTCCAATGGTCTTAATCCAGAGCAAACAGCGTTTTCCATCGGAGGCAAAAGTCAGCCTGGTCTGGGGAAAAGGAGTGATGTCAAAGACGGGTGTGGCAACAGACCAGGATCAAATCCTCCATTTTCAGGTCAGGAAACCCTTCTCTGTGGAGTTCAGTTGCGACAGAGAACATCGAGGTGCAGGATGCATTCCTTTCTTACCGATGAACCTCTACTTCTCCGCCCCCATTTCCAGGGATCAGGCGAACAAGATCGTATTAAAAGGACCTGGCGGGAAGGTCTGGAAGCCCCAGATGGAAGTTGGAGAGGAGATCGGAGCTGTTTACTTCAAGGGCCCTTTTCCGGAAGAGTCGAATTTCAGCATCGAACTTCCGCCCCGGCTCAAAGATAGTTCAGGCAGGCCTCTCGTCAACGCAGATAAATTTCCCCTCACTGTTCGAACCGAGCAGTATCCTCCCCTGGCCAAGTTTTCAGCGAGATTCGGGATCATTGAATTGAAGCCCGAGCCCGTGCTTCCTGTCACGCTACGAAATCTGGAACCCGAGGTGAAGGCCAGGATGCTGGAGGTCGATCAACAAGATGAGGGGATCATCGGCAAGGTGATCGGAAAAGTGTTTGATGTGAAGCCTGAAAAAGGAGGGAATGTTCAGGCCTGGCTGAAGAAAGTGGCTTCTGCTACTCGGGCTCAGTCCATCTTAAGCAGTGAGGGAGGAGCAAAAGATTTCATTGTTCCCAAACCTTCGGGACCGCGGGCCTTTGAGGTTGTTGGGATTCCATTGAAAAGACCCGGACTCTACATTGTTGAGATGGAGAGCACTATTTTAGGGAAATCTCTCCTTGGCTCACCCAGGCCCATGTATGTTCCGACCGCGGTCCTGGTGACCAATCTCTCTGTTCATTTCAAGTGGGGCAGGGAATCCTCTCTTGTATGGGTGACCACACTCGACACAGGGGAGCCAGTGAAGAATGCAACGGTAACCATAAAGGATTGCCAGGAGAAAGTCCTCTGGACAGGAAAGACCGATGCCAATGGTATTGCGCGGATTGACGGATCCTTGCCTTCTCCAACAGAGCTTCCCCATTGTTCCTATCCTGTTGAGAATTACGATTATGCTCAGATGGGAGCCCTTGAGTCCCTGG
>Ga0299912_10001040_pt1 | contig 22399 bp, 23 predicted proteins | sample RVTome_2_FD_207667 | JGI IMG/M metagenome (GOLD analysis project Ga0299912, IMG submission 207667) | Soil microbial communities from uranium-contaminated site in the Upper Colorado River Basin, Wyoming, United States - RVT95D214 (version 2) ... | reverse complement strand
GAAGCCCGCATCCGTCATCGGACCGGACCTCGCCATCGTCGGCCAGAAGATTACGCTGATATGCAAGAGCTCGCTGGTCATTGCCGGCGAGGTGTCAGGCGACATCCACGGCGATGACATTACCATCGGCCAGACGGGCAAGGTCACCGGCACGGTGACCGCGCGCACGCTCGCCATCCACGGCGAGATCAATGGCACGTTGCGCGCCGAGACGGTCGAGCTTCATGCAACGGCGCGCATCAACGGCGACATCGTGCAGAAGAACCTGGTGATCGCCGAAGGGGCCCAATTCGACGGCCGCGTGCGCAGCGCCCAGGACCCGAGCGATTGGCAACCGGTGCTCGACGCCGACGCGCATCACACCATCAGCGCGTAAGCGCACGGGCCAACTTCAGGCTGACGATTTATCGAGACCCGTGATGCGGTCGAGCAGGCGCGCCTTGCGCGACGGCTTGGCCTCCGGTGCGGCTGCCGTCGTCTGCGACGCATCGGCTGGCGCGGGCGCAGCGGGCGTCTTCGACTGCGACGCCGCCCCGTCGAGCGCCTTGAGGAACCCGCCCACGCGCCCTTGCTCCTGCGCATTCGCCTTCGGCACTTCCTCGCTCTCGGGGTGCACGAGCCGGGCGACGCGCGGATCGTTGATGCGGTCGGCCAGCGGGCGTTTCGACTGCTCGGCCATTGCCGCACCCGCCATGCGCCGCATCGGCCCGGAGGCCGGAACCGTGGCCGACCCCAGCCGGCGCATTTCCTCCATGAAGTAGGCGGCCTGCCGGGCGAGCTTCTCGTTGCCCGCGGCGACCTCTGCACGCAGCACCTGGATCGTTCCGGTCTGCTCGTCGGATAGCGCCTTTAACGCGCTGAGCCGCGCCTTCATGGCGATCTTGCTCTCTTTGACCCCGCGCTCGTCCTGGTCGGCCGCCTCGTAGGTGCCGAGCGCCGCCTTGAGCCGCGAGATCTCGGCTGCCTGGTCCTGGTTCACCGCCTTCAGGCGGCGCACCTCGGCCAGCGTCTGCGGATCGGCGCCGTCCGGCTCTTTGTCGACCGCCTTGAGCGGCGGCGGCCCATCCGCCGCGCTTCTGCGCTTGGCCATGACCTTAGCCGGACGCATCGCCTCGTCGGAACCGCTGCTACCGGCCGACGGCTCGGCCGCCTCGGAAGCCGGGCCGGCACGCACCAGCAGCGCCTGCAGCCGCGCGATGAGCGCCGTCTGATCGCGCGTCTTGGCGCGCAGCACCTCGATCTCGGTGCGCAGCGCCACCTCGCCCTCGAAGCGCGGGTCGCCCAGCCCCTCGCGGTTGCGCGCCGCGCGCGTGTTGAGCGCCGCCTTCAGGCGATGGATCTCGTCGGTCTGCTGCGTATTGATCTGCGTCGCTTCCTCGAGCGCGCGGCTCTGCTTGTCGCTCGACTGGCTCAAAGAGACGATCTCGCGGTCGCGCTGGAAGAGCAGCTTGCGAGCTTCCGCCAGCCGGTGCTCGACCTTGGGCAGCCGATCCATGATCGTCTGCTCGAGCACACGCCGCGCGTTTTCGTGCTCCTCGAGCGAAGAACGCTGGTGGGAGACCTCGCCCTCCAGGTTGCTGATTGCCGCGTCGCGGCGGTTGAGCTCGACCATCTGCCGGGCGGAGGCCTCGGTGGCCTCCTCGACCTTGGTCTCGAGCTTATGGATGCGGATCGCGTACTCGGCGCGCAGCCGGTCCTTGTCGGCGCGGATCTCAGCCTCGGTCAGAGGCATCGAGCGCTTCAGCATGTCGGTGGTGAGACTGGCGACGCGGCGGCGATAGAGCGGCGCGACGAACAACGCCAGGAGCGCGGCCGTGAGAAAGCCGAGCGCGGCCAGCATGACCATCTCGATCGTGATCACGCCAGCGTCCTCGCCTGCGAACACCCACGCAACAGTTGTACCTCGCCCGTGGGCCGGCCAAGCCTCCGGGAACAGTTTATCCGGCTAACGGGCAATCTGCGCAATCTGCCACTCCGCGCGTCTCCAGCTCGACCTTCGATACCGGCCGCGCGGCGACTCAAAACGGATTCCATGTTGGAGAGCGGGTATACTTCAAATATCCGACGTTGGCACCTAGCCGCAGGCCTATGCCCGAGCGGATCGGAGCCAGCGTGACGTTGCCGTGCGTCTGGTACTGGATGCCGACGCCGCCGACCAGGTAGGCCGAGCCTTGCACCCCCGCGTAGCGTTCGTAAATCTGGTCTGGATCGCGCAGGTTGTAGACCAGAACCATGGTCTTTGATCCTTCGCCGCCGAAGTCATAGCCGATCGACGGCCCCTGCCAGAACACCCTGTGAGTTCCGGCGTCCCGCGTATAGAGCGTCCCCTCCCCGTAGCGCAGACCGGCCACGAAGGCACCGCCCGCATCCTCGCCCAGGATGTAGCCGTTGGGCCGGCCGGACTTGCGGAAGGAATACTCGACGACACTGGCGAGGCCTTTGCTCACCGAGCCGAAAAAGCGCCCGCCCGCCGCGATGATCTCGTTTTGCGAAAAACCGTCCTCGCGCGGCGGCGGTCCGCCCTCGGGCGACCCCTCGTAGGCGCCCGGCGGGTGATAGGGCTCGCCGTAGCCGGCGCCTCCGCCTCGCTCGCGCGGGTCGGTGGTTGCGGATCGGTCGTCCTCGTAGCGCCTGTAGTTGTCGCCTTCCTGGTAGGCGCCGCCGGGTCGGTACGGCGGAGCGCGCTCGGGCGGCTGGTAGGCGTCGTCGGCACGGCCGACTCCGTTATCGCTGGGGCTATAGCTATCGTCCTGGGCGCGCCCCGTGGGGCTGACGGCGATGAGCCCGATAAGCATCACGAGCACGGCGAGGGAGAGGCTGGCGAGACGTCCGCCGGAGGGCAGCGGCATGGTACGATCCATCTGTTGCACCGGCCTCGCGCGGGTGCTCCGCGGATGCCTGCATTTTTAGAATCCTTCGGCGCAAAGTGTTACAAAAGTGTGGCCGATCCACGATGCGGCGTGGCCCTATTGCGGCACTTTTCGCGCCGCTTCGCCCAGCAGCGGCTGTCGCGCCCAGGCGACGAAATGCGGGTTGGCGTAGCCCGCTTCCTTCTTGCCGTAGGTGAGCGTGCGTCCATCGAGCGTCGTCACGCTGCCACCCGCCGCGGCGAGAATCGCCTGTCCGGCGGCCGTATCCCATTCGCTCGTCTGCCCAAGGCGCGCATAGAGATCGGCCTCACCGCGGGCGATGAGGCAGAACTTCAACGATGAGCTCGCCTTGCGCTTTTTCGCGATTGGCAGCTGTCGCAGAAACTCGTCCGTGCTCTGTGCCGCGTGCGAACGGCTGGCGAAGGCGATGAGCCCGGCGGGGTCGGGCGCGCGCGTGGCAAGCCGCGTCAGCGTCACATCGGCAAGCCGCACGCTGTCTGCATCGGGGGAAACACGCGCCTCGACGGACTCTTGCGGCCCCAGCGTGGCGAACAGCAGATCGAGCGCCGGCGCGTAGATGATGCCAAACACCGGCTGGCGCCCTTCGACGAGGCCGATGTTGATGGTGAACTCTGGGCTACGGTCGATGAAGGCGCGCGTGCCGTCCAGCGGATCGACGAGGAAAAACGCGTTCTCCGTCGCCGGCGTGCGTCCGGCCGCAACCTCTTCCTCGGCGATGACGGGCACGCCCGGCGCGATCTGGTGCAATCCCGCGATCAGCACTTCCTCGGCCTCGTGATCGGCGGCGGTGACGGGCGTTGTGTCGGCCTTGGTCTCGACGGCGACGCCGGCGGCAAAGTGGGCCATCTCGATCCGCCCCGCGGCGAGCACGCAGGGAAGGAGTGCCTCGACCAGGGGCCGGTATTCCTCTAGCCTCATCCCTCGCTCGTCTCCCGATTCGCATGGCGGGCTGCGCGCGGGGGCCGCGGCAGGGGACGCCTTCCGGGCAGCTGCCCGCATAAATCGCGATGGCGAGCGGCCGCACGGACAGACCTTTGCACGGAAAGTCCGGCGCGTGTATCAGAAGGCAAGAACACTTCGCAAGCGGCCCTTGTTCGTTCCGGTCGGGCATCCCAACGTTTGTCGGGACCGTTATGCCGCTCCGTCGTTCGGATCTGCGACATCATAAGGGGGCATCGATGGGCCAAAGCGCCAATCCGACGGACCTTGAACTCGCTGCACTGATCTCGAGCAAGATATGCCATGACGTGATCGGCCCCGTCGGGGCGATCTACAATGGCCTGGAAATTCTCGACGAGGACGACGACGAGGAGGCCAAAAACTACGCCCTCGACGTCATCCGCAACGTCACCGAGCAGGCCTCTGCCCGCCTGCAGTTCGCTCGCTTCGCCTTCGGTGCGGCAGGCTCGGCCGGCGCCATGAACGACCTCGGCACGGCCGAGCAGATCTCGCGCGGCTTCATCGGCAAGGGCAAGCACAGCCTTACCTGGCGCACCGTCCCCGGCCACATGGGCAAGGACAAGGTGAAGTTGCTGCTCAACCTCGTTGCCAGCGCCATCACTGCGCTGCCGCGCGGCGGCGAAATCGAGGTACAGATGGGCGGCTCGCTGGAAAACCCGAGCTTCCTCATCCGTTGCCGCGGGCCTAATGCGCGGCCCCCGCAGCACCTCACGGAGTTCATCGTCGGCGAGCACCCACCGCCGCTCGATGCCATGACCATCCAGGCCTACTACACGTGGCGCCTCGCCAGCACGGCCGGCATGCGCCTCGCCGTGCTGCAGGACGGCGGCGACATCCTCCTCTCCGCCAAGCCGCTGGCTTGAGACGCATTTTCGCGGCGCGGCCTCGACCTCGGGGCTGCGCCGCTGATCTTGCGCACCGCGATGCCGAGCAGCGCAGGACTAGCCACTTGGCGCGGTTGCTTATAAGGCTCGTCTCTAACCTCGGGCCTCGAGAGCCGCTCCCGTGCTGCGCGTCGAACAATTGCAGGTCGCCGCCCTGCCGCCTCTGAGCTTCGAGGTGGCTGACCGCGAGTGCCTCGCCATCGAAGGCGCCTCGGGCGCCGGCAAGACGCTGCTCCTGCGCGCCATCGCCGATCTCGATCCCGCGCCGGGGCAGGTGTTTGTCGACGGCGCCGAGCGCAACGAGATGCCTGCCTACGAGTGGCGTCGGCGCGTGCGCTATTGCGCGGCCGAGCCGCAATGGTGGACGGAAACGCCGCGCGCCTGCTTCCCCGAGCCCTCCGCGCGCCTCGACCGGCTGATGCAATCCCTGGATGTCGAGAAGCAGCTGCTCGACCGGCCCGTGTCGGTGCTGTCGACCGGAGAGCGCCAGCGTCTTGCACTCGTGCGCGCTTTTATCGACGAGCCGCGCGTGCTGCTGCTCGACGAGCCGACCTCGGCGTTGCCGCCGCAGGCCGCCGCGCTGGCCGAGGAGCTCATCAAGTTCCACATGCTCTCGGGGCGCAGCGTCATCCTCGTGAGCCACGATCGCGCGCAGGTCGAACGCCTGGCACATGCGCGGCTTCTATTGTCGAAATCCGCGGACGCCCAGACACAGGTCGCCCACGCGCCATGAGCTACGTGCCGCTGACCCCGCTCGATCTCGTGCTCGCCTCGGCCCTGCTCGCCGTCAACGCGGCGATCTCATGGGCCTTCCGCCTGAGGCTCGAGAAGAGCATCGCCATCGCCGCGTTGCGCATGGTGGCGCAGCTCGCCCTGATCGGCGTCGTACTCAAATTCATCTTCGCGCAGACCTCGCCAGCGTGGAGCATCGCCTTCGCGCTGGTCATGGTGGTGGCCGCGGGCGTCGAGGTGACGACGCGCCAGCACCGGCACATCGGCGGCTGGCAGGTGATGGGCCTCAGCACGGCGACGCTGCTGTTCGTCGGTACGGCGGTGACCGCGATCGGCGTCGGTGCCATCATCGGACCCGACCCCTGGTATGCGCCGCGTTACGTGCTGCCGATTCTCGGAATGGTGCTCGGCAACGCCATGACCGCCGTCACCCTGGTGATCGACACCATCGCCGAGGCAGCTGCGCGCGAGCGCGGCGCCATCGAGGCGCGTCTGGCGCTCGGGGCGCGCCGGTTCGAAGCGCTTGACGGGGTGCTGCGGCTGGCTTTGCGCACCGCTATGACCCCGATACTCAACTCGATGGCGACGACCGGCATCGTCGCGCTGCCCGGCATGATGACAGGTCAGATCTTGGCCGGCGTGGACCCGGTCGGCGCCGCCAAATACCAAATGCTGATCATGTTCTTGATTGCCGCCGCCACGGCACTCAGCTCGTTTGTCGGCGCGCTCGGCGCGGTGCTGCTACTGACCGACGAACGCCACCGATTGCGTGGCGAGCGCCTCGCCGCGCGCGACTAGAGCAAAACCGAAACGATAGTTTGCGGACCGCCCGCTTAGGTGCCGAGGGTCACTCCGTGTGCGGCGGCTTGGTCCCGGCGGCATGATCGAGCGGTGGCACGAACGTTCCGCGGCTCGCTGCGCTCGCTGCCACGGCCGCAGCCGCTGCTTCCTTGGCGGCATTGGCTGCCGTCTCCGCCGCCGTCGCTGCCCGCTCCGCTGCGGCTGCCGCAGTGGCCGCCGCCGCCGCAGCTGCCGCGCGCTCCTTCTCGGATGTCGCGGGCGTAGCATGCTGCTTCTCGGTTACGGCGACCGCTGCCGCCGGCTTGTCGCCGGGCAACGCGCCGGTCTCGACGGGCGCGCTCGATGCGGCCGCCGGCGGGACTGCTGCCGGTGCAGCGGCCTCGACGGCCTTGGCCGGCTCGCTCGCTGCAGGCACCGGGGTGGGAGCGGCGGCAGTTGTCGCGGACGGTGTTGCCGGCGCGGCGGGAGCCGCGGCTTGCTCGACCGGCGTTGTCGGCGCCGCTGCCTCGGCGGCGGCTGCAGCTTCTGCTGCAGGAGCGGCCGTTTCGCTCGGCTTGGCTGCGGCGTGCGTGGCGGCGACGGCGCCCAGCGCTTCAGCCTTGCTTATCGGCTTCGGCGGCATGCCCGTCGCGTCCGCCTGCTCGCCATCGGCGGCGGGGGCAGGCCCTTTGCCATCGCCGTTCCAGCACACGTTGGCGCTGGCGGTGCAGGTGTGCTCGTCGAACACGACGAAATTCAAGAACAGCTCACAGGAGACGTCTTTCTTGCCCGTCTGGTAATTCTTGATGCCTTGCTGGGCGGCCCACTCGGAGATGTGCTTGTCGAGCAGGTCCTTGGCGTCCTTCGTCGGGCCTTCCTTGCCGTAGTCGTTGACGGTGAAGCCGAAGCGCTTGCAGGTTGCGTGCGCGGGCATCGCGGCAAGGACACTCACGAGCACTGTGGCACAGGCCAATGAAAGCGTTGCGCGCATAACGAGCCCCCTGTCGGCACCGACGAATTCGGATTCGCAAAAACCTATAGCGAGGACTCACGCCACTGCCTAGGCGTCGTCCCCGCAATTCGTGTGCAGTACAAAAGCAGCGCAAGCGCGGCGGGCGCGCTCTATCAATTCATGTAAGGTGAATCGCCGCCGTTGGGGCCGATCCCCGAATCAAAAAAGAATCCGCTGTCGAACGGTCCGCCCTGTGACTGTTTGTTGATCTGGGGATCTATATACCCGCCGTAGAGGGCGAAATAGCGCGCGATTTCAGCCGGCGTTGAGCCGCGCTCCACGGCGTAGGCACGTGGCTTGGCGCGGCGAGCATGACGCTGCTTCTGGCGGTAAGGAGGGCCCTGGTCGGCGGCCCAGGCGCCGGAAGCGATGTACTGGCCGGCCCCGCCCTGGGCGGCAAGAAAAAGCAAGCCCGCGGCCATGAGAAGCCCCGAGACAATCCGATTACGGCCCATGATGCGGCCCATGATCCACCAGTCCTTGTTGGTTCTAACCACCCCATAGAACGAGGCAAAGATAACGGAAAACGCAGCACAGGCGTTCAATTCTGCAGGCAAGGCCGCGTTTTGCTGGCCCCTGTCACCCAGTGAACACGCCGGTTGGCGAGTCCAAGCCGGCTTGCCACCGGAAGTTGCCGGTCGGCCTCCGCAAGCATTCCCGACGCGGCCCCGCAGCGATCCTTAGATGGTCGCTCCAAAGCCACCAGAGAATGGTTAACGACCGAAGACGAATTGTCCGAATCTGGTTCAATCCGCCGCTGACAACAACCGGCGTCCGCCCGGCTCACGGCCGGGCTTCAGAGCCTCCAGAAGCCGAATCAGCGAAGATCAGGACGTCGTGCAGATCGACGCCGTGGCGCGGCAGTTGTAGCCAAGGCCACCCTTGGAGCAGGAGTACTTGGGCGAGACCTTGTAGCCAGGCGTGCCGCCCCCTGCCATCCACGCGGCCCATACGCCCCAGTCGAACGACTGCAGGATCGCCTCGTGCGCTTGGAATTTCGCACCCTCGATCGTCGTGTTGGTCCCCGACGACGACTTCTGGAAACATTTGGCTTCGGCGGAGCCGGCAAACCCGGCACCCACTACGGCGATGGCGGCCACGGCCGCGAAGGTGATCTTGCTCATTTCAATTATCCTCGGACTGCGCGCAAAAACCAAACGCGCCGAGCTTGCCGCAGACGGCAGCCGTTTCCCACCGTGCTCGCACGTGTTTGAGAAAAAGGCAGTGGGTACGTGGCCGCCGAGTGACGCCCCCGCAATCGATTTGTCCCGGAAAAGCCGCGAAAGCTGCGCTTCTACGCGCCCGCCTGCAGATTGACGGCCTTAGGGCCCTTGCCGCGCTTGTCGGGCTCCATCTCGAAAGAAATGCGCATCCCCTCGTCGAGGTTATTGATGCCCGCGCGCTCCACGGCCGTCACGTGCACGAACACGTCCTTGCCGCCGTCGTCGGGCTTTATGAATCCAAAGCCCTTTTGCGAATTATAGAACTTGACCGTTCCGCTCTGGCGCATCGCAAATCTCCTAACGTGCGCAATACTCGAAAATGGCGCGGGTCGAGCCGAACCGCCGCCGGGGGATGCTCGGGAGTATCTTCGAAATCGGGAGGGGGCCTAAGGCGCGTGAGCACGGCATGGGCGCGATAATCTCAAACTACTCAAAGTCTCCGCCAGGTCGATCGTCCTGCCCGAGCGGCAGAATTATCGGGGAAAGATTTCCCGCAGGCAAGGGGCTCAGGCATGCGGCTTGGGCGCCTCGATCGGCTCCCGTCCGAGAACGTCGATACGGAAACCCGCGCCAGGGCCCTGAGCCAAGACGCGTGCCAGCTCGGGCAGGAGCACCCGCAGATTTTCCGCCAGCGTAAAGGGTGCATTGACGACGATGAGCCCGGCCGCGCTGAGACTGCTCGCATCGTCGGTCCCACGCACGGACAGCTCCACGGCCATCGCCTTCGGCAGCGCCAGGCCCGCGACCTGACGGCGGAAGGCGCCAACCGCCTTTGCATCCTTGATCGGGTACCAGAGGAGAAACGTGCCCGTGGCAAAGCGCTGCGTCGCCTCCTGCAACCCGTCCACCAGCCGGTCCAGCTCGTGCGCTTCCTCGAAGGCCGGATCGACCAGCACCACCCCGCGTCGCTCCTTCGGCGGCAGCAGCGACTTGAGCGCCGTCCAGCCGTCGAGCGCCGTCACCTTCACTTGCGGGTCGTGTGCAAACAGCCGGTTCAGCTCGTGCTGGTCCTCGGGGTGCAGCTCGTTGACGACGAGCCGGTCGCCGGTGCGCAGCAACTCGCGCGCGAGGAGCGGACTACCCGGGTAGCGCTTAAGCTCGCCCGATCCGTTGAGGCGGCGCACGACGCCGAGATACGGCGCCAGAACCGCGGCTGCGGCGGGCGAAAACGTGCAGGACAGGACCCGGCCGATGCCCTCACGCCATTCGCCCGTCTTGAGCGCCGCCTCCGCGCCGAGATCGTAGACGCCGATCCCGGCATGCGTATCGATGACGCGGAACGGCGCCGGCTTCAGCTTCATGTGCTCGATGACCAACGCCAGCGTCGCGTGCTTGAGCACATCCGCAAAGTTGCCGGCATGATAGGCGTGCCTGTAGTTCATACCCGACGCTTGAGCGCGCCTGGGCGGCCTCTGTCAAGGCATTCGAGGCACTTACGCCTTGCGCTCCCATCTGCCGGCCGCGCTCTGCTGCCAGTACGTCACCGGGCAGCCGGCGCCTTTCGCCGCCGTCCACTGCGCGCGCGCGCTCGTCACCGCGTCGGCATCATTGCCGTCGAATAGATAGACGAGGCGCACGAAGCCGGAGAAAGCTTCCGCCTGAGCGCCGTCGACGAGAAAGCGCACGCCAGCACCGTTTGGCGTCTCGCCCGTCGTCGTCAGGTAGACCGGCTGCTCGGCGGCATGGCCATCCTTGGCGGAGCCATGCGCCAGGAAGCTATCGTCCTTATAGGTCCACAGCGCCAGATCGATGGCAGCGAGGCGCTCCTGCGAGCCAGCCTGCACCACCGCGCGCCATCCGCGCTCGAGCGTTTTCTCGACAAGGCTCGGCAGAACCTTCTCGAGCGTCTGCTGCTCCAAATGATAGAACAGCACCTCTGTTGCCGGCGCGGAGTTCAGCTCAGCCATGCATGCAAGTATAGCTCTCGCGCGCCGCATTTCCCATGCTGCGCCGCAAGGACAAATAGACCTTGCACGGCAGGCACCGCGCACCTACTTGTGGGGGTCCGGAACGGCGCCAGACGTGCGGCTGTCGTCCGTGCGGGCGGTGAGCATGGTGGCATCTTCGGGTTCGCCACCGCTCCCGTCCGCTGCATTCTCACCGAACGCTAAGCCTGACCCCGCCCGCCGCCTAGCGCTTCATGCTGGCCAGATACCTGCGTGGCACCTCACCGGCCGCGATCAGCGCATTTACGCAGCGACTCGACAGCGCGCGGCGCGATGCGAGCATGCAGCTGCGCAGCTCCGGCGTGCCGATCGAGTACTTCGCGCAGAAGCGATAGTAGTCGCGCTCGCAGGCGGAGTTGACGCGAGCGGTATAGGCGTCGGCTGCCGTCGCCGCTGCGGCCATCACCAAAAGAACAGCCGCACTCGCCGCAGCCGCACGTAGCACCGGGCGCGCCCGGTCGTGTGAGCACCTCTGCATCGACCCTGGATCTCTTTAGAGTTTCCCTCGGGCCTCGCGGCCCGCGAGCTGCATCCCCACCGGCACGCTCGCGACTCGAAATTACCGCAGCGGGTCGGCCAAGGCCAGTGACCCGGCTGCCTCGCACGCCAAAAAAACGTACTCAGCTCTTATGCTTAGCGAAGGGATTTTCGCCCTTGCGCAGATTGAGGCGCAACGGCACGCCGGGCAGGTCGAAGGCCTCGCGCAGACTATTGCTCAAATAGCGAAGGTAGGATTGCGGCAGCTCCGTCGGACGCGAGCAGAAGGCGACGAATGTCGGCGGTCGCGCCGACGGCTGCGTGATGTAGCGGATCTTGATGCGGCGGCCGCTGACAGCGGGAGGCGCATGGCGGGCCAGCGCCTCTTCCAGCCAGCGATTGAGCGCCGGCGTCGGCACGCGCCGGTTCCACATGTCGTAGGCCTTGAGCACGGCGGCGGGAAGCTTGTCGAGCCCGCGCCCGCTCAGCGCCGAGATGGGAACGAGCGCCACACCCGGCACCTGCGCCAAGCGCGTCGCCAGAGCCTCGCGCAGCTCCTTCAGCATCTTCTGCTTGTCCTCGACGAGATCCCACTTGTTGATGGCGAGGACGAGCGCGCGCCCCTCCTCGGTGACGAGATCGGCGATGGTGAGATCCTGATGCTCGAGCGGCCGCTCGGCATCGATGAGCACCACGACCACCTCGGCGAAGCGTATGGCGCGGATGGCGTCGCTGGCGCTGAGCTTCTCGGCGGCCTCCGTAATCTTGGCTTTGCGCCGCAGCCCGGCGGTATCGAACAGCCGCACCTTGCGCCCCGACCATTCGAGGTCGCTCGGCACGGCGTCGCGCGTCAGCCCCGGCTCCGGTCCCGTGATCATGCGCTCCTCGCCGAGAAGGGCGTTGACCAGCGTCGACTTGCCGGCGTTGGGTCGGCCGACGATGGCAACGCGTATCGGTTTCGCCGTGGCGCTCAGAGCATCCTGCTCCGCATCGCGGTCCTCGGCAGCCTCGCGATCGCGGTACACCTGCGTCAGTCCGAGCGCGGAAAGAATTTCCGTGACGAGGTCGCCCAGGCCCTCGCCGTGCTCGGCCGAAATGGCGATCGGCTCGCCGAAGCCCATCTCGTAGGCGGCATAAAATCCTTCCTCGCCCGCCCGCCCCTCGCATTTGTTGGCGACGACGGCGACGGGTCGGCCCGAGGCGCGCACGAGCTTGGCAAAATTCTTATCCGCCGGCGTCACGCCCTCACGCGCGTCGATGAGGAACAGCACGAGGTCCGCTTCGGCGAGCGCCGCCTCGGTTTGCTGGCGCATGCGTTCGGCGATGGACCCGCGCTTGGCCTCCTCAAGTCCGGCGGTGTCGATGATGGTCACCTTGTGGCCGCCGAGCTCGGCCTCGCCCTCGCGCCGATCGCGCGTCAGGCCCGGCATATCGGAGACGAGTGCGGAGCGCTTGCCGGTCAGCCGGTTGAACAGGGTCGATTTGCCGACGTTGGGCCGGCCGATGATGGCGATGCGCGGGGGTGAGGGCATGTGCGGCTCGGCCTGCAAGGGGAAGGGGGCCCACTTATCGCCCATTCATGGCCGCGATGATAGCCACAGGCCCTGAGCAAACCGCTACCCGAGCGGTGCTGCTAAGGCTCCGGTGGCCGCTGGCCTACGCGCTCAGTTGAGTGAGATCAGCTTGGCGTTGTCGGTAAGGATGTACATCCGCCCCTGCGCCACGACGGGCGCCACGAACACGGCGCTGCCGAGCTCCTTTTGCCCCGTCAGCCGCCCGGTCGCCGCGTCGACTCCGACGAGCGTACCCGCCGCCGAGACAAGCCACAGCGAGCCGCCGGCGAGCGTCGGCCCGGACCAGCCCGCCGCTCCAGGCAGCTTCGTCGTCCACTGCGTCTTGCCGTCCTGACGCGCAATCGCCATCAGCTGGCCCGACGTGTCGACGACGAACACGCTTTCGCCAGCGACCCACGGCGCCTGCGTGCCGGGAATATTCAGCGACCACACGCGTTCCCCGGTCGCCGATTGCGTGGCAATCATGCGTCCCGCGTGACCGATGGCATAGACGATGCCGCGATCGATCGCCGGGCGCGCCGCGTCGCTCATCGAGGTGAGCTGCGAGGTCGTGCGCGTGCGCGCCAGGTTCTCCGACCACACGGCCGATCCGTCGGCAACCTTCAAGGCGACGAGATCGCCGGAAGGATAGGGCACCACCACGACGTCGCCTTCGACTGCCGGGCTCGGATTGTTGAGCAGGCTCGCCTGCTGCGGCAGTCCGCGGACCGACCACAATTCGCCGCCGTCGGCGCCGGCGAGACAGAAGAAGCGTCCATCGAGCGTGACCACGAACACCCGGTCCCCCGATGCCGTCGGCGAGGAGCGCACCGGCGCTTCGAGCTGCTTCTCCCACAGCATCTTTCCCGTCGCCGGATCGAGCGCCACGACGTTGCCGAAGCCGCTCGCCGCATAGAGTCGGCCACCGTCGACGGCCAGACCGCCACCGTACCCGCCACTGGCGCTGTCGCCGCCGAGCGAGAACCAGCTTCCCGCCGACTTCTCGCGCTGCGGGCGCAGCGATGTGCGCCACACGGCCGATCCGCCGGATGTAGAGAACGAGCTCACGCTGCCTTGGGCATCGAGCGTGTAGACGTGTCCGGCGAAGACGATCGGGCTTGCGGTGACGCGGCCAACGTTGCCGGAACCTGCGCCGGCGTCGGCCGTCCAGGCTTCGTTTGCGGCCCCGTCGAAAGCAAGATGACCCGGCGAATTGTTCGGCTCTCCGCCCGGCTGCGCCCAGTCCTCGTTGGCTCGCGGCGCTGGCAAGACGATCGGCCTGCTCGCATCGGCCAGCTCGCCCGTCACCACGTTTTGCGTTTGCATCACGGCGATGCGCTTGCCGGGCAGCGGCACCGCCTTCTCGGCGAAGGGGTTGAGGTCGCCCATCTTGGGCAGCGAGGGGCCATCCCCCGCACAGCCGGAGAGCGGCACGAGAAGCGATAAGCCCGCGCCAACCAATCCCCTGGCCCGCTTCCCACCCCTCATATGTGCCCCACTACTCCTTTTTGGTGGCCGGAGGCGTTGCGCCTGCCGGCGAGCCCTCGGCTGCCTTTGCTGCGGAACCGGGCGCCGGCATCTCGCTGGCTGCCTTCTTGGAAATCTCTCCTGCGGCGATCTCCGCCATCACGATCTGCGCCCGCTCGACGATGCTCTGCGGCGTCGACTGGTCGACAAACAACGGCGTCAGGATCTTGCGTGCTTCGCTTGAGTTGCCGGCCTTGAATGCGGCCAGTCCCAACAGCTCGCGCGCGCTGTACCGCCACGGGCTTTCTTCGGCCATCAGAGGGGTGAGCCGATTCTCCATCTCGGTAAAGTCGGCCTCGCCGAGACGCACAGCCGCCGCCTGCAGGCCGGCAAAGCCGCGCAGCATTTGATCGGCGCCGGAATCGTTGGCCACCGCCTCGTAAGCAGCGAGCGCCTCCGTCTTCTTGCCTTCCTTGACCAGCGCACCGGCGAGTTGCAGCCGCGACAGCGTCTGATAGCCGGCGGGCCCGTCGGCGGCGAGCGTCTCGAACTCCTTCGTCGCGCTGCCCTGCTTGCCCTGCGCGGCGAGCGTCAGCGCATCCTCGTAGCGCGCGCCGGCCTTCTCGGCGGCGGCGATGCGGCTGTTCTCCCAATATTTGTAGCCCAGCACCACGAGCACGACGAACACCGCGGCGGCGATGAAGTAGGTGCCGTATTGCTGCCAGAGCTTCTCGAGGCGTTCGCGCCTCAGCTCTTCCTCGACTTCGCGGAGAAGCCCGTCGTCCTGGTTTGCCATGGCGGTCGTAGCCCCTGAATTCTGGCGCTTTTCTTTTCAGAGGCCCGTCCCTGGGGCATCTGGAAGCCGCATACATAGCCGACGGCATCCCTGGCGCAAGCGAATGATCGGCCGGCGGCCGAAGTGGGCCCCCGCCGGCAAATGCCCCTTATGCCTTGCTGCTCGGGTTTTTCGGCTTTTTCGTGGCCCTTCCGGGCCCTGCGCCGACCCGCTCAGCCGGGCGCCGGCTGGCGGACTGGGTGGAAGTCTTGGCAGGCGCTGTTCCCTTCATGGCGTAGGTATGCTCGGGCGTGGGGAAGGCGCGGGTGCGCACATCCTCGGCATACGCGCGGATGGCGCCGTCGATGGCATCGCCGATCTTGCCGAACTTCTTGACGAAGCGGGGCACGCGCGGGCTCAGGCCCAGCATATCCTCCATAACGAGGATCTGCCCGTCGCAGGCAAGCGACGCGCCAATGCCGATGGTAGGCACGTCAATCGATACCGTGATGCGCGCCGCCAGGGGCTCGGCGATCGCCTCCAGCACGACGGCGAAGGCGCCGGCGTTCGCGACTTGTTTGGCGTCTTCCTCGAAGGCTGCCCATTGCTCGGGCTCGCGCCCCTGCGCCTTGTAGCCGCCGATGACGTTCACCGACTGCGGCGTGAATCCGATGTGCGCCATGACGGGAATGCCGCGCTCGACGAGATAGTGGATCGTTTCCGCCATGCGCCGGCCACCTTCGATCTTCACCGCCCCACAGTCAGTCTCCTTCATCACGCGGGCGCAGTTGCGGAAGGCCATGGCCGGGCTCTCCTCGTAGGAGCCGAACGGCATATCGACGACCACCAGGGCATGGCGCGCGCCGCGCACCACCGCACGGCCATGCATGATCATCAGCTCGAGCGGCACCGGCACCGTCGTCTCGTAGCCGTGCATGACCATGCCGAGGCTGTCGCCGACGAGCAGGAAATCGCAATAGCGGTCGGCGATCGCCGCCGTGTGGGCGTGATAAGCGGTCAGCGCAACGATCGGCTGTTTGCGCTTCAGGGCGGCGATGTCGGGCGCCATCAGGCGCTTCTGGGAGTTGTGCACGGACATGGGGGAAGCATACTCTCTTAGCGGGGCACCGTCTGGCAGCTCGTGGTTGAAACCGCCAGCCGACGGATACCGATAGGGAATTTGCAAAATGGCATCGCACGGCAGAATTTCCACTGTGCGCTCGCTTGCTAACGAAGATTTAGGGTTAAAATCAACATATAGTCTGATCTGTTCAGATACATTCTCAATTTGGGCGAGTCCTACCTTGCAAACATTTGGGAAAATGGGAAGCGGCGCGATGGCCAGTTGGCTGCGCGTCTCCGTAGCGTCTGCATTCCTCGCGGCAGGGCTGCTGGTTGCAGGAACGACCGAGCGGGCCGAGGCGCAGTTCTATCCATGGGGCAATTGGCAAGGCCCGTCGCCCTGGCAGCCCAAGCCGCGCCGCGCCAGGCGCGCACCCCCCGTCGAACCTGACGACGACAAGGTCGCCTCCACGCTTCCCAAGCCCACGGGCCCGCTGCTGCTCGTGGTGTCAATCGGCCAACAGACGGTCACCGTCTATGACGGCGACAAGCAGATCGCCAAGTCGCCGATCTCCAGCGGCATGCCCGGGCACGACTCCCCGACCGGTATCTTCTCGATCCTCGAGAAGAACCGCTACCACTACTCGAACCTCTACGGCGGCGCGCCCATGCCGTTCATGCAGCGCGTGACCAACTCGGGCGTCGCCATGCATCAGGGCGTCGTGCCGGGCTACCCCGCCTCGCACGGCTGCATCCGTCTGCCCGCCGCGTTCGCTCGAAGCCTCTTCGGCATCACCGACATCGGCGCGCGCGTCATTATCGCCCAGGACGATCTCGCGCCGAGCCAGTTCGAGAGCCCGCACCTGATCGCGCCGCTGCCGCCCGATACCACGGCGCAGACCGGCGGCGTCACCAATGCCTCGGGCACGGAGAACGAATTCTCGACCATTCTCGGCGTGACTCCGGCGGCCGCCGAGAGCGGCGACAAGCCGCGCACGCGCGGCATGGCTGCCGCCGCACGCGCCTCCGAACGCGAGCGGCTCGTTGCCGCGATTACGCAGGCAGAGAACGCGAAGACGGCCGCAGCCGAGCAGGTCAAGGCTGCGGCGGCTGCCGCGCAGGAAGGCAAAGAGCAGATCCGCAAAGAGCGGACCGAGCAGGGACGCCTCGAGGATGTCGCGCGCAAAGCGGCGAAAGACGCGGCGATCGCGCAGGATCGCTTCACCGAGCTCACGTCGAAGATGACCAAGGTCGACGTTACCAAGCTCGATCCGACCGAACTCGACAAGCAGTCCGCCGAAGAGCTCGCCGAGGAAGCCAAGGTGCTCGACCTCGCCGACGCGGCCAAGGCCGCCAAGAAGGTCGCAGCGCAACAGGCCGACAAGGCCACGAAGTCCGTCGCCGAAGCCGACGCCCTGGAGAAGGCACGTCGTGTGGCGGTCGAGGATGCTAAGCACGCCGAAACGGTGGTCGACGATACTAAGTCTGCCCTCGCCGCCAACGACGCCATCGAGGCGCGCAAGGACAGTCCGGTGTCGATTTTCATCAGCAGCAAGACTGGCCGGCTGTCCGCGAAGCTAGGCTTCCAGCAGGTCATGGATGTGCCGGTCACGATCACCGATCCCGGCAAGCCGCTCGGCACGCATGTGCTGACGGCCACCGCGTTCAAGGACGGCGAAAAGGCGTTGCGCTGGAGCGCCGTCACCGTGAAGGCGTCATCGAACATTCAAGCCCCGCGCCGCAGGAAGCGTCGCCACGAGGATGAAGCCTACGTGCCGCCGGCCGGCCACGACGCCGACGCGGCATCCGCACTCGAGCGCATCCAGATCCCCAAGGAGACGGCCGACAAGCTCGCCGAGCTGATGAAGCCGGGCTCATCGTTCATCATCTCCGACTACGGTCTAAGCCGCGAGACGAGCAACCGGACAGAGTTCGTCGTCGAGCCCTGGCGCAGCCGTCCGGAAAGCGACAACGTTCGGTACTATTGAGATCAGCCGGGCAGCCGGATCTGCCGCTCCGGCGACGGCGCCACCTCGACGCCGTCGCCCAGCGCGATGCGTCCGCCTTCCAGTAGGCGGCACGTGACGCCGCCGCGCCAATGGGGATAGAGCGCGCTCTTCAGGCCGGCATGCGCCTCGTCCATGCGGCTGCACGGCGTCGTCGGGTAGGTGACCTCCAGCAGCACGGGGCCGATGCGCAGCGTGGCGCCTAGCGCGCGCGGCAGCCGCACGCCCTCGACCAACAGATTGGCGCGCCGCTCCGTCCACGCCAGCTTATTATCGGCAACGCCGAGGTCTGATAGCGCCGCCTCCCAGTCCTCGCGCGCTAACACCGTGACCGCGCGGCGCGGAAACTTCGCCCCCTTGTGGTCGCCTTCGACGCCTCTCTCCTTCGTCACCAGCACCCTGTCGACCGTCTGCATGGGCGCGCGCCGCGCCGGCCGCCACGCGATGCCGATCAGGCGTCCGCGGCCGGCCGCGTTCATGACAGCGGCGAGACGCCGATGATCAGCTGGTGCAGCCACAGCACGATCGCGGCATAGAGCGCGCAGCCGAGCATAACGACGATCGCGTCGTTGATCCACGGCCCGCTTCTGTCGCCGATCGGCCCCATCGCGTGGCGTCGCTTCACCGAGATGCGATCGTAGACGGCGAAGGCGAGGAAGCTGCCGAACAGCACGAGCGAGGCGAGATCGCCGTTGGCCAGCAGATGCGCGAGCGCCCAGATCTTGATGGCGACGAGCATCGGGTGCTTGAGCATGGCGTGGATGTGCGAGGGCACATACGCCGCGACGAGCGCGATCATCGCTGGGAGCATCAGCGCCAAGGCGATGTGCCGCGTCCACATGGGCGGCATCCACAGTTGCGGGTTTTTGCCGGGGTGCATCTGCAGCTTCGCGAAGCCCAGCACGATGAGCGTCACCCCGAGCAGCGACACGACGGCGAAAATCGCCTTGTAGCCGTTGTCGCCGAATCGGTCGACGAGGCCGTGGCGCAGCTCCGTGCGCGTCGGCACCAAATGGATGGCGAAAAACAGCACCAATCCGATCACCAGAACCAGCAAGGCACGCCTCCCCAGGAAAGATTTGCGGCGCGCGGGCGGTCGTTGCCACGCTCCGGCCATCACAGTAGGCTTTTTAAGGTCCGGGTGCTTCGACCGCTAGTGCGGTTTGCCGCCTGAAACGTCGCGGGGAAGAGGTATTTCGTCGTTGTCCGAGGTGCGCGTCATGCGTACTCCCCCCGCCGTCCCTCGTAGCCCATCGGTTGCGTCGCCTCCCGTATTGCGCGTGGTTCTGCCGTCGCCGGGCCCGCAGCCGGCCAGTGCCCAGTTGCGGATCGTTGCGTCGCCGCTTGCGAGCGCAGGCGTTCGCGTTGCGCGCCACCGAACCGATGCCGTCCACAGCGAGGGACACCCGCCGATGCCAGCGCTAGCCCAAGTCAGCCACGCCGAGCCCGAAGGCCCGGACGGGAGTCGTCTTGCCGACGAGATCGCCCGCGCCATGCACTACCGGCCGCTGATGAGCCGCCTAGCCCGTGTCGAGACGGCCTTTACGGAGCCTGACGGCACGAGCGCGCCGCCGCTCGTGACAGACGGGGCATTTGCCGCTGCGGGGGCGGCGATTGCCGACTCCGCTCCACCGCCCATTCCGCAGAGCGCCGCTGCGCTCCCGGCCACCTTCGCGTACTCGGCCTCGATCGAGGAGCTGATCGCGGATGCCGCCGATTCCGTCACGTCGGTGCCCCCCACGGCCGACTGGCTGGACAAAGCCCGCCGCGAACGCCAGCGCGCCCGGATGCGGAACGTGGGGGCCTGGCTCACCACGTTGGCAATAGCCGGATCGATCTTCGCCGCAGCGCTGCTGATGCTCAGGACTTGAGCGGCCACGGTCAGGGCAGAAATCCCTTGTCGAGATTGAGTGACTGGCGCGCGACCTCGCGGCCTTTGCCGTCGCGCCGCGTCGCGGTCCAGACCACGTGCGTGCCGGCTTCGGGTGACGTACGCGAGCGCAAGGCGATACCGACTGTCTCGCCGGCCTTGGCCTCGATCGGCGAGAGCAGCGGAAAGTAAAGCTGCTCCCAGTGCGTGCGCGGCGCTCCCGGCGCCGTCGACAGCACGATGCCCGGCGCAAGTTCGGCCGTCCACCACGTCGCGAAGCCGTAAATCGTCGCCGAGGTTTTCAGCTTCCAGCTCACCTCACCCTTGCGGCTTGCGCGATTGTCAGCGGCAAAGTCGATCGCATCCCACATTACCGCGCTCGCCCCCGCATCGAGCAGCTCCTTCTCCGGTATCGTGCGCACGTAGATGTTGTTGAGGCTCATCGCCTTGGCCGCCGACAGATCGAAGCCCGTCTCGTCCCAGGCGCCGAGCTCGCGGTGGATGCGATCGCCGATGACGGGCGCAACAAACTGCTCGACCCGCCGCGGGATCAGCGTGCCGCCTGGCTTGAGGAAGCGTCGGCGCGCGTCGGCCAGCGTCTCGATGATGTGCTCCTCGAAGGCATAGTTGCCCAGCGTCTCGGAGACGATGACGTCGACCTTGGGCGGATCGACCATCTCCGTTGAATGGCACGGAAACAGATGGCAGTTGCGCGCGCGGTTGGCCTTTAGGGCCTTGGCCGCGACGCCCGCCACCTCGGCCGCCTCGTAGAGGAACACCTCGCGCGCACCGAGCCGCACCGCCATCAAGGCGAGAAGCCCGGTGCCGGCGCCGATGTCGGCCACCGTCGTCTCACCCCGCTTGATGACGGAGGCGAGTGCGCGGCCGAATGCTTCGTTGCGCACGCGGTCGGCAATCAGCGTCCGGTGATATTCGATGCGCATGCGTCACAGCGTGAGGTGGGGGCCGCGGATTTGATAGAGCACGAGTGCGGTGGCGACCGCCAGATTGAGCGAGTCGAGGTGCCCTGCCATGGGAATTTTGACGAGCTTCGTGCACGCGGCAACGAGCGGCTCCGACAGCCCCGGCCCCTCGCTGCCCATGAGCAGCAGCACCGGCAAGCGATAGCTCGCCTTGCGGAAATCTTCCGCCGCGTCGAGGTGCGTGCCGACGACGTCGCCCTTCCACGTGGCGCGCCAGCCGAGAAACGCCTCCCGCGTCATCTTGGCGAGCGGCACGGCGAACACCGAGCCCATGGTGGCGCGCACGCACTCGCGCGAATAGGGATCGCAACTCGAGCCGACGAGGATAACGCCGGCCGCGCCGACGGCATCGGCGGTGCGGACGACGGTGCCGAGATTGCCCGGGTCGCGCACTTCCTCCAGCGCCACCCACACCGCCTCGCGCGCCACCTTGGCCGCCGACGGCGGCTCGACCCAGCGCTGGCGGAACACGGCGAGCATGCTTTGCGGATTGTCCTTGGCGGCAAGCTTGCCGAGTACCGCCTCCGAAACCTCGAGGCATTCCACGCCAGCGTCCAGCGCCCACGCCACGAGCCCCAGCGCATGGCCACTGGACGCGCTCCCGGCGCGATAGACGAGCGTCTCCGGCACGAAACCGTGGTCGCGCGCGGTGATGAGAATCGAGGTGCCCTCGGCGACGAACAGCCCGGTCTCCTTGCGCGCCTTGCGCATCTCCAGCGCGCGGATCGCTTTCACCCGCTCGTTCTGCAAGCTCGTAATAGCTTTCGCAGCGACACTCATGCGCCCTCCGTGCTCCAGCGCGTATAGAGGGACGCCGGCAGCGCGCGTGTTCCCTCGGCCTCGCGGATGGCGAGCTCGCCGGATTCAAACACGCCACCGCGTTTGGCGAGAACCTCGCGGCACAGCTGATCGAAGGCCAGCGCCGAGGCACGGATCGCATACACGGTGAGCACCAGCGACGCTCCCGGCGCCAGCAGGGCCGCGCAATCCTTCATCAGCGCCGGCAGGTGCGTGAACAGATCCCAAACCTCACCCTCCGGGCCGCGCCCGAACTTCGGCGGATCGACGAGAATGACGTCGTAGGTCTTGTTCCGGCGTACTTCGCGCGCGACGAACTTCTGCGCGTCGTCGAGGATCCAGCGGATCGGCGCCGCGCTCAAGCCGGACGCCGCTTGGTTCTCCTTGGCCCAAGCAATGGCCTTCTTCGAGGCATCGACGTGCGTGACATGCGCGCCCGCCGCCGCAGCGATCAGCGAGGCAGCGCCCGTGTAGGCAAAGAGATTGAGCACGCGCGGCGGCTCTGCGCGCTTCACGGCCAGCCTCTGCAGCATCCACTCCCAGTGCGGCAGCTGCTCGGGAAACAGACCGAGGTGGCGGAAGCTCGCCAGGCGGCAGAGCATGGTCACGCCGCCGACCTTGACCGGCCAGCTCTCCGGAACCGGCTTGTCGATGCGCCAGCGCCCTTTGTCCTCTTCCTCCTCGCCGGAGAACACCGCATGCGCCGCGGCCCAGTCGGTTTTGCGCCGCCGCGGCGACCACAGCGCCTGCGGCTCGGGCCGGTCGACGACGATTGAGCCAAAACGCTCGAGCTTGCGCCCGGCCCCGCTGTCGATCAGCGCGTAGTCGGGGAAGCCGGACATTTCGATGAGTTCAAGCCGGATCGGAGAAGCGCGCATCGTGTCTTTCATTAGCGAAGAGAGGCCGCTTCTATCACGTCGTAACATTCCGGCCAGCGCCCCGTGCTTGTTGAGATGCACGGACCTCGTTTGGGATGCGTT